>ENA-UPSB01000404-UPSB01000404.1-bioreactor-metagenome-genome-assembly--contig:-NODE-404-length-73372-cov-15.644134_pt1 | contig 73372 bp, 63 predicted proteins | sample MGYA00238182_ERZ773286 | MGnify/ENA primary metagenome ERZ773286 (study PRJEB29026, sample SAMN07631240) | bioreactor metagenome | isolation source: Switchgrass digestor | place: USA: Dartmouth... | reverse complement strand
AAATAAAGAAAGGGACGGCCTTTATGGTAAAGTAAACTTTTTGCGATTTCCCTTTCCAGGAGAATGATAAAGGGGGTTTTACCCCCTTTATAGTTATAAAACATACAGAGTAACAAATAGAGAGCTATTAGAAGGAATTTTATCTCTCATTAATAGCTCTCCATATTTTAATCTGTTCCGCTTTTTATTTTATATTGAAGGTCGCTTACAGTTTAACTTCCTCCTCTATTCTCTCTTTACGACGGAACTTTATTTCTCCTTCTTCTAAGTAAACCTCTATAACATCACCAGGCTGGAAAGTGCCCCGAATTAGCTCTCCAGAAAGAGGACTTTCTATCTCCCGCTGGATTAGACGGCGAAGAGGACGAGCTCCATAATCAGGGTCATAGCCTGCTTGGGCCAAATAGTCTTTTACCTCTGAAGTAATAACTATGTCCATTCCTTGAACTTTAAGTCGATTTCGTAAACGATTTATCATCAAATCTACAATTTTCTTTATTTCTTCTTTGCTCAAAGGATTGAATACAATTATTTCATCAATTCTATTCAAAAATTCCGGTTTAAAATGATTTCGCACTTCTTCTAAAACTTTCGCTTTAGCCCGACGCAAACCTTCTTTATCCTTCTCCGGATCTATTCCTCGGAAGTAAGCACTACCTAAGTTAGAGGTCATAATAATAACTGTATTAGTAAAATCTACCGTTCTTCCCTGACCATCAGTTAGTCTTCCATCATCCAATATTTGCAACAAAATATTAAAAACATCAGGATGAGCTTTCTCTATTTCATCAAAAAGAATAACTTGATAAGGTCTCCTTCTTACTACTTCGGTTAATTGCCCTCCCTCTTCATAGCCTACATATCCCGGAGGAGCACCAATCAAACGAGAAACAGAGTGCTTTTCCATATATTCAGACATGTCAATACGCAAAATAGCATTTTCATCACCAAATAGAAAATCAGCCAAAGATTTAGCTAATTCTGTTTTACCTACTCCTGTAGGACCAAGAAAAAGAAAAGAACCTATGGGTCTTCTTCCCTCAGTTATACCAGCTCGAGAACGACGTATAGCCTCTGCTATTGCCCTGACCGCCTCATCCTGTCCTACCACTCTCTTATGCAACTCTTCTTCCATATGAAGTAACCTATCTTTCTCTTTTTCTACCAATTTAGCTACTGGTATTCCTGTCCAACTAGACACTACTTGAGCAATATCTTCTTCTCCCACTACTTCACTAATTTCCCGTTCTTTCATCCACTTTTCTTTTTCTTCCTGGTATCTTTTTTGCAATGCTTCAGCTTTATCTCGCAAGGCAGCAGCCTTTTCATACTCTTGAGCCTGCACCGCTGCCATACCTTCTTTGGCCAATTTTTGCAATTCTTCTTCTAAAGTCTTTATCTCCGAAGGAACGCTTTCTATCTCCATTCTCTTTTTGCTTGCTGCTTCGTCCATCAAGTCTATAGCTTTATCAGGCAAAAAACGGTCGGTAATATATTTGCTGGATAACTCAGAAGCAGCCTCGATAGCCTCATCACTAATTTTTACCCGGTGATGAGCTTCATATTTATCTCGTAGACCCTTAAGTATTTCCTTGGTTTCTTCTACCGATGGTTCTCCTACATACACTGGCTGGAAACGACGCTCTAAAGCTGGGTCCTTTTCAATGTATTTTCGATATTCATCTAGAGTTGTAGCTCCAATACAGCGTAATTCTCCTCGAGCCAAAGCAGGCTTCAAAATATTAGCAGCATCAATTGCTCCTTCTGCTGCTCCTGCTCCCACCACGGTATGAAGTTCATCAATGAAAAGAATTATTTTCCCTTCTGACTTTTGTACTTCTTCTAAAACTGCTTTTAACCTCTCTTCAAATTCTCCTCGAAATTTAGCGCCAGCTAACAATGCCCCCATATCCAAGGCGATCAATTTCTTACCTTTCAGGCTTTCGGGAACATCTCCTTTAACAATTTTCTGAGCTAATCCTTCTACAATAGCAGTTTTACCCACTCCTGGGTCACCAATCAAAACCGGATTATTTTTAGTACGACGGCTCAGAATTTGAATCACTCTTTTAATTTCTTCATCTCTACCGATAACCGGGTCTAACTTGCCTTCCCGAGCCAATTGGGTTAAGTCTCTACCATATTTTTCTAAAGCCATATATTTTCCTTCAGCATAAGGGTCATCCACTCTTCTTTTCCCTCTTATTTCTTGCAAAGCCTGATAAATTTTTTCCACATCCACCCCATGAGACTTAAGTATCCGGCTACTTGCTCCACTTTCTTCTCGAGCTACTGCTATTAATAGATGTTCTACTCCTACATAGGAATCTTTCAATCTCTGTGCTTCTTCTTCTGCATTATCTAAAACCGATTTAGCTCGAGGAGTAAGATAAATCTGCATCTCTCCTCCTTCCTGGTAATAAACTTGAGGAAAGCGCTGTAGAGCTTCTTCTACTTCTCGAGCTACAACTTGCGGATCAACCTTACATCTCTCTAAAATTTGGCTAGCCAATCCCTCTTTTTGCTTCAAAAGAGCTAAAAGGAGATGCTCTACATCTAACTGATTATGATGGTATTCTAATAAAATATCTTGAGCTAAAGAAATAACTTCTTTAGCTTTTTCAGTAAATTGTTCAAATTTCATATTACTTCTCCTCCTTCATTGCTTTACTGAAGGCTCAATATTAACTTTACTTTTCTCTTCCAGTTGCTTCTTTATCTCGTCTCTTTCTCTTCGCAACTCTTCTATCTGTTCAGTAAGCTTAAAAATCACTTCTACTCCAGCTAAGTTAACTCCTAAATCTTGAGTTAGAACTTTTATTTTTTTGATTCTTTCCACATCTTCTAAACTGTAAAGCCGAATATTACCTCGACTACGATGAGGTTCTATCAACCCCATTTTTTCATAATAACGCAAAGTCTGAGGATGCAGCTGAGTTATTTTTGCTACCTCTTTGATAAATAAATATTGCTCAGATTTTTTCTCTTTCTCCATAGCTATTACCTCTCAAACTCTCACCAAATGCTGGCGAGGATTATCTCTGCGTAAGGAAGCCAATTCTTCCAATAATTTCTTCTCTCTATCAGTTAAACCTCGAGGCACTACCACTTTAACTTTTACTAATTGGTCACCCCTTCCCCCTTCTTTCGAGCGAGGAAAACCTAGGCCTCTCAGGCGAAAAACCGTCCCATTTTGAGTTTCAGGAGGAATCCTCATTTTCACCTTGCCCTCTAAAGTAGGAACTTCTAATTCAGTACCTAAGGTTGCCTCATAAATAGTAACTGGTAGCTCTAAAACTACATTGTCCCCCTCTCGACGGAAAAAAGGATGAGGCTTTACCCGCACCTTTAGATATAAGTCTCTTCCTCCCAATACTTGAGGAACTCTCAACTTTGTACCATCACTTACCCCGGAAGGAATAGAAACATTGACTTTTCGAGATTTCTTTTCTCTTCCGCTTCCTCCACAATTCTGGCATATTTTTCCCCCACTGTTTATACCTCTCCCTCCACAGTTAGGACATAGCTCTTCATACTCTACTTGAATAACCCGGTCTGTCCCTTTGAAACTTTCTTCAAAAGAAATTTCTATTTCACTCTGCACTTCTGCAGGTGTCTCTCTTCTTATCTCCTCTTGCGGAGTATGAAAACGAGAACCGCGCCTTTGATAAGAATGACGAGATCCTCCTAATAAGTCGCCAAAAATAGTTTTGAAGAAATCACTAAAATCTCCTACCTCAAACTCTTCTTCTTGAGTAGTATAAGTGGGACCTCCCCCATATCTCCTATAAAAATCGCTCCAAAACTCATCAGTGTTTTGTCCTCCATAATTATTCCACGCCGACCCTAACTCATCATATCTTTTTCTTTTTTCTGGATCACTCAATACTTCATAAGCCTCATTAATTTCTTTAAACTTCTTCTCCGCCTCTTTATTACCAGGATTAAGGTCGGGGTGATACTGGCGGGCTAAACGTCGATAAGCTTTTTTAATTTCCTTTTCAGTAGCTCCTCGGGGAACTCCCAAGATTTGATAGTAATCTTTAAATTCCAATTTTCCTCACCTCCGGGGGTGGAAGTTTCCACCCCCGTCCTATTCTTTACTCTACTTGAACGTTTATTTTTCTAGGTTTAGCAGCAGAAGATTTGGGCAAATGGATTTCTAAGACTCCGTTTTTATAAGTAGCCGAAACTTTGTCTACTTCTACAGGAACTCGGAGCAGAAAAGACCGGTTGAACGGACCAAAAACCCGTTCTTGACGTAGGAACTTTTCACCACTTTCCGGTGCTTTTCTTTCTCCTTTAATAGTCAACTGATCTCCTACCACAGTAATTTCCACTTCTTTTTCGTCTATCCCGGGTAGGTCAACAAAGAGCACAAACTCTTCCTCTTCTTCTTTTACATCCACAGGAGGAAGCCAACTCCCTGTAGTAGCTTCTCCTCTACGAGGAAAAGAACTTCCTAAAACCCGATTAATTTCTTCCTGCAATTCAGCTATATCTCTAAAAGGATCCCAACGATTAATAGCCATTTCATCGTACCTCCTTTGACCTTTTTTGACATTGCAAAGCAATTATAAAAGAAATTTATTATTTTGTCAAGAATGGTCAAAGAATTTTAGCGTGCTATAAACCTAATTCTTCTTTCTTAGTTTGCATGGCAGAAAGAGCAATATTTAAAAATTCCTCTAGGGATAGACCTAAGCTTTCTATACTTTTCATCGCTTCTCGGTTAGCACCTCGGGCAAAACTTTTTTCCGAAAAACGATGAAGAAGAAAAGAAAGATCTAAACTATCTAACTTTTTATCTGGATGTACTAAAGCACAAGCTACTATAAAACCACTCACCGGGTCTACAGCATAAAGAGATTTTTCTATAGGAGATTCAGGCTCAACACCAGTGGCAAGTGGATTGTGAGCTTCCACTGCTCTAATGACTTCCTCAGGGAGACCTGCTTCTTTAAGTATTTTTGCTCCCTTCCTACCGTGTTCGGTAGGCTTATCTTTGGTTTCCTCATAATCTATATCATGCAAAAGACCAGCTAAAGCCCATTCCTCTTCGTCTTCTCCCCAGTGACGGGCCAAAAACTGCATAATGACTTCACAAGCTATACAATGTTTTAAAAGATTGTGATTCTTCAAGTATTTTTTTAATAAATCCCAGGCTTCTTTTCTTTCCATTTATTTACTCAAATAATCCAAAGGGTTAAGACATTTACCACTTTTCCTCACTTCAAAGTGAACATGGTAAGCAGTAGCATTTCCTGTCATCCCCACTCGAGCAATGGCATCTCCCTGGTTTACCTTTTGTCCCTTATTAACCAAATTAACCGAATTATGAGCATACAAAGTTTGCCAACCATCCTGATGGTCAACTATTACTACTCTACCATAGCCATTCATCCATCCACTAAAAGAAACTACTCCGCTACGAGAAGCTTTAATTAGCGTACCTGAGGAGGCTAAAATGTCAACCCCAGAGTGAAGTCTTCCCCCTCGCATACCAAAAGTGGAAGAAACTCGGCCAGAAACGGGCCAGAGAAAAGAACTACTCGCCTTCTCATAACTTTTAGGAAGATAAGAGGGAATACGAATACTTTGTCCTATTTTCAAAGTACTCTTCTCGCTAAGATTGTTGACTCTCATCAAATCTTGGAGGGAAACTCGATAACGACGAGATATTCCCCATAAAGTGTCTCCAGATTGTATTCGATAAACTTCGTAGCTCTCCTCTTTTGCTGAAGCAGAAGCAACACGCACCTGAGGAATAGTAAGTTTCATACCAATGGAGAGGATGCTATTAGCAGTCAAATGATTAGCTTTCATAATGGAATCCATATCCACTCCATAAAGGCGAGATATCAACCACAAAGATTCTCCCTCTTTTACTATGTGAGTAACACTAGATGATGCAGCGAGAGTTACGCTTTCCTTGCCCGAAGAAGGTAAAACAATCTTCTGCCCCACCCGGAGGACAGATTTTTCCGATAGACCATTCGCTTTTAAAAGAGAAGAAATAGGAATATTAAATTTACGAGATATTCCCCACAGAGTGTCTCCAGCTTTAACCTGATATACTGCTTCACTACTTCCTTCTTCTAGTTTAATTTTCATTCCCACTCGGAGGATAGATTTTTCCGTGAGACTATTAAGTTGCAGAAGCTTTGCTAGAGGTATTTGATAACGACGAGATATGGACCACAGAGTATCTCCTGATTCTACTACGTGATAACTCTCTGCCCAGGCAGTAGAAACCCAAACACTGATCAAAAATAGAAACAGGAAGAAAAATCGCCTCTTTGACCCCATCATCATCTCCTCCTCAAAGCTAATACTAATTTTTTACCACTTAGTTCCCATTCCCTGCTAGTCATTTCTCCTCCTCCATCACTGAACAAAGAAAGAGAAGAAGCTAAAACCTCGCTTTGGATTAGGGAACTATATTTTTTTATTAAATCTACCCATTCTGGGTCAGTTCCTTCTTTAATTTGTAATTCAATTCGATCTTCTACTTCTAAACCAGCTTCTTTACGCCAAACCTGGATGGTATGGATTAAATCTCTCACCATTCCTTCTTCCTGAAGCTCTGAGTCCAAGGAAGTGTCTAAAATAACCGCATATTCTCCTTCACTTTCCACTGCCAGACCTTCCTTAGCTTGCAATTCTAACTCCACTTCTTCTCGCTGTAGTATAATATTTTCTCCCTCTAAAAGCAAAGATATTTCTCCGCTTTCCCAAAACTGACGGCTTTTATCTTCTTCTAAGTTTTTTAATAATCGGGATATTTCTTTCACTTTTTGACCATAACGAGGGCCTAAAACAGAGAACCGAGGTTTTAGAACAACAGTAACCTCAGCAGGAAGATGAGAAATCCATTCTATCTCTTTAACATTTAATTCCTCTTGAATAATAGAAGTAAAAGGAAAAGCCCAGTCTCTTTCTTTCTCATTGGGCACCACTAAAATTGCCCGGCGAAGAGGCTGTCTAAGTTTAATATTTACTTTATTGCGAACTGAACGACCTAAATTAGTAAGTTTCCTTACCACTTCCATAGCTGATAGCAACTCTTTATCTACGTTTTCCCCTTCTACTTGAGGATAGTTCTCTAAATGAACACTTTCTTTCTTTCCCTGGACATCAGCTTCTAAAGTTTGGTAGAGCAACTCCGATGTCGCAGGAACAAAAGGAGCTAGAAGTCTAGTCAAACTGGTGAGAACTTGATAAAGGGTGTGGTAAGCACTCACTTTGTCCTCATCTTTTTCCGCTTTCCAAAAACGGCGGCGAGAACGTCTGATGTACCAATTGCTCAAATCCTCCACTACAAAGTCTTCTATAGCTTTACTTGCTCGAGAAACTTCATAAGAGTCTAAACATTCTCGCACTTCTCTTATCAGTTCTTCCAGGCGAGATATGATCCATCGGTCAAAAACAGTTCTTCTTTTTAAGGGTAAAAAAGAGGCTGGTGGCTCATATCCATCAATATTAGCATAAAGGATAAAAAAGTTAGTCACATTCCACAAGGTGTCAAAAAATTTACTAAGTACTCCCCTTATTGCTTCTTTTCCAAATCTCTTAGGCACCCAGGGAGGAGAAACAGAAAAAACATACCAGCGCACCACATCGGCTCCATAGTTTTCAATTAAATCCCAAGGATTGACGACGTTGCCTATGTGCTTGCTCATTTTTTGCCCTTTTTCATCCAATCCTAATTCAGTAACTAAACAATTACGATATGCCGGGCTATTAAAAAGAATGGTAGCCAAAACATGAAGGCTGTAAAACCAACCTCGAGTTTGATCTATAGCTTCACAGATAAAATCAGCAGGAAAGCTTTTTTGAAACTCTTCTCTACCTTCAAAGGGAAAATGAAGTTGAGCCACAAACATTGCTCCAGAATCAAACCAGCAGTCAATCACTTCTGGTACTCTTTTCATCACCCCACCGCAATGAGGACAAGAAAAAGTAATCCTATCCACATAGGGGCGATGCAGTTCAATTTCTCCTATGTTTTCTTGCGACTTATTTTTTAACTCTTCTATAGAACCAATGGCTTCCCGAAAACCACAATTTTCACATTGCCAGATATTGAGAGGTGTTCCCCAATATCTCTCTCGAGAGAGAGCCCAATCTACTACATTGGACAAAAAGTCTCCAAACCTCCCCTCCTTAATATGAGGGGGATACCAATTAATTTTCTGATTATTTTCTAAAAGTGCTTCTCGAAAAGCAGTAGTTTTAATAAACCAGCTTTCCTTAGCATAATAAAGAAGAGGGGTGTCACACCTCCAGCAGAAGGGATAGGAATGTCGATAAGTTTCCTTTTTAAATAATTTACCTTTTTCTTTTAAATAATCAATAATTAAAGGATCAGCATCTTTTACCCACATTCCCTGCCAGGGAGTAATTTCTTCTCCGTACTTCCCATCTCTCCCTACTGGCTGCAAAAGAGACAGCCCTTCTTTCTGAGCTAAACGCAGGTCATCTTCACCAAAAGCTGGAGCTATATGTACTATTCCCGTTCCTTCTTCTGTGGTAACAAAATCAGCAGAGAAAACTTCGTATCCTTTTTCAGCTATTAAGAAATTCAATAGGGGCTCGTATTTTGTCCCTACTAATTCCTCTCCTTTATATTTTCTTACTATTTTATAGGGAACCTCTTCCATCCCTAATCGATGGAAGCTATCTTCACTTAGTATGTAATGCTCGCCATTTTCCTCATTGACTACTTCTAAATAGTCAATGTTTTTACCTACTGCTAAAGCCACATTAGCTACCAAAGTCCAGGGGGTAGTAGTCCATACCAAGAAATAAGTTTTTTCTCTATTCTGAATAGCAAATTTAACGTAAACAGAAGGGTCTTCTGTTTCTCGGTAGCCCAAAGCCACTTCATGGCTGGAAAGAGAAGTTCCACAACGAGCACAATAGGGTAAAACTTTATATCCTTGGTATAGTAATTCTCTATTCCACAGCTCTTTTAATATCCACCACAAAGTTTCGATATATTCATTACTACAGGTAATATAGGGATGTTCCAAATCCATCCAGATACCTAATCTCTCGGTCAGTCTTTCCCATTCTTTAATATATTTAAAAATACTCTCTTTACACTTCTGGTTAAACTTATCTACTCCATAGCGTTCGATATCTGGCTTTCCTGAAATTCCTAATTCTTTTTCTACTTCTAATTCTACTGGCAAACCATGAGTATCCCACCCGGCTCGGCGGGGAACATAATAACCACACATCGTCCGATAACGAGGTATTAAATCTTTTATGCTGCGGCCGATAATATGGCCAGCATGGGGATAACCATTGGTAGTAGGAGGACCTTCGTAAAAAGTAAAACGAGGTGATCCTTCTCTCTGCTTTAAACTCTTCTTAAATATATCTCTATCTTTCCAGAATTCTAAAATTTTTTCCTCTTGTTGGGCTAGCTGAGAAAGCTGGCCCAAAGCTTTAAACATTAATCTTCACCTTCCTACTTTTCTTGATAGACTCTTACTACTTAATTAGGCATTTATCTCTATTGGTTCCACTAAAAGATAAGGAAGCAAAATCCTCCCCCCTATCCAGCGACTATTTCGAGAAATTTCCTTAAGATTCAAAAGAGCCTGGTAGGCGTTCCCGCTGATCATCACATCTTTTACTCGTCCTTGTATTTCTCCTTCTTTAACATAAAAACCCAGCTGGACATTACAGGAGAAATAACCAGAAGCGATATTGCTTTGTCCTAAACCTAAGACGCTATCTACTATTAAACCCTCTTCTAATTCTCCTATTAAAGTACTACTATCTCGCAAACCGTTTTTAACTCGCAGAGAGGAAAATCCAGGCTCAGGCAAATCCCGATAGGAACCACGAAAACCATTCCCGGTAGGTTTAATTCCTCTCTTTGCTGCACTCCACAAATCCCACAAGGCACCTTCTAAACTTCCCTTATCCACTAGATACCTTTGGGTTTTAGTTATAATTCCCTCATCATCAAAAGGACAAGAACCTAAGGCCCAGGGTTCTTGCACTTCTTCCAAGGAGAAAAGAGAAGAAAACACTACCTTTTTTTCTTTATTTTGTAAAGGTGATCTTCCGAACACCCAGTTTTTGCCGTTTAGACCATATAAAAGGGGCAAAAACAGAACCAAACTTCCCCAAGGAGTAAAAATCACCGGATATTTTCCACTATTTAAAGTAACCACTCTTTGAGAAAATTCCAATTTAGAAATTATCTCTTCTACTATATCATCTATGTTAATATCTCGACTGCCCCAACTTCTTTCCGCATAAACTTCTAAAATATCTCCTTCTCTGGTTTGATTAGCAGTTACTCCTATTTCAAAAAAAGTTCGGGCAAATTTTAATTCTTCTTCATGATGATTCAGGAGAGATTTTTCCTCTCTACCAGCACCGATAGTCACATCTACTAAAACTTGAGGATAATCTTCTCTTATCCGGGAAAGAATATAGTCCCCCAATTCTATCATTTCCCGAGCTTCTAAATTTTCTATCCGGGGATCAACAAAGTCTTCCCATTCCCAAGTAGAAGGATAAGTAGGAATAGAAAAATCTACTCGGTCTCCCAACTGACTAACTTCTAAAGCTCTATCCACTACTTCTTGAGGATTCGAAAAACGATTAAAAGCGTAAAACCCTAATTTCCCCTCCGGATTAATTATCCGTAAACCATGACCTCTTCTCTCTTCTTTCTCATAACTCTTAAAAACGTTAGCTTCGTAGTTTACTACCTGGTTAAACACTTCTTGGGTAAACAAATCACCAGCTATCCCTCTTTTTTTAAGCAAATCCACCACTTCAATCATTACCACTACCTCCTACCAAAACTTCTCTCAACCGGATATGGGGGCTTCCTGTAGGAGTGGGAAGTCCCATTTGCCCTCCTTTTCCACATCCCCCCACTTCCGTCCAACGAAAATCATTAGCTACTGCATCTATTTTATCCAAAGTTTGGAACAAGTTTCCACTTAACACCACATCTTTGACTAATTCTTTTATTTTACCTCTTTCAATCAAGTAACCATAAGCAGCAGAAAAGGTAAATAATTCTAAAGCAGTATTCCCCCCAATGTATTCTACTGCATACAATCCTCGCTCTATATCGGAAAATAAATCCTCTTTAGTAGGTTCCCCTCCTTCTATGGCTGTATTGGTCATCCGCACTATAGGAGGAAAACGATAATTAATAGTCCGGGCATTACCAGTTACTTCTTCCTGCATAAGAAAAGCAGTTTCTCGGGAATGGAGTCTTCCGCTCAGATAACCATTTTTAATTAGATAAGTTCTGCCTGTAGGTATACCTTCATCATCATAAGGAGAAGATCCTCGTAAATTATCTAAACTTCCATCATCAAAAACATTTAACACTGGCGAAGACACCCGTCTCCCTTTAGTCATTATTTTTTTTAGTTCTTCATTACGATAAAGAGCATCCGATTCGCTGAGATGGCCAAATGCTTCATGAATAAAAACCCCAGCAAGCACTGGATCTAAAACTACATCATACATTCCTCCAGAAAAAGAAGGAGCTTCCAAGAGAAGTAGAGCTTTTTGTCCCACTTCTTGAGCCAGCTGTTCTTGGTTTTTAACCAATTCAAACCCTGTTTTACCTGCCACCCCGTTTCTATATACCTCTATATTATCTCCCTTCCTCGCCGTGGCTGTAAAATTCAAGTTAATGTCGGGCTTTTCCCAATAAATTAGGGAACCATCAGAATTAGCTAAATAGATCTCCCGAAATTCATCGCGATATTCCACCAAAGAACTTACTAACAACGGAGAAATTTCCTTGAAAATCTGGTTATACTCCAAAAGAAGAGAAGTTTTATCTTTAAGAGATTTAAAACGAAAATCATCGGCAAGGGTGACTTTCTTCTCCTCTCGAACTGGCGGTTTTCTTACCACTTCAATATCGCTTTTAGGTAGCAAAGAAGCACCGCTTATAGCTTTTTCCACTCTCTCTTGCAGATTATCCCAATCCTGAAAACTCTCAAACCACCAGCTACCTCGAGGAGTAAGGAGGCGGATATAACCTCCCTTATCCGCCTCCACTCTTATTTTTTCTACTACTCCATTTTGCACTCGAATGGTAGTAGAAACAATATTTTCTAAACGAATCTCCATATATTCCCCTCTCTGGGGAAGGTGAACTAACTTTTCTAAAACTTCTATCATTGTTGGCTTGCCCCACCTGCTTCCGGAGAAGCTTCTGGTTGAGGACTAGCTTCCGGAGAAGCTTCTGATTGAGGAGTTGGAGATGAAGTAGTTTCTTTAGGAAGGTTTTCTTCTATTATAACAATTTCCGACTGATTTTTTAAATCTTCGATAAACTTCTCAAAGGCCTCCTGTTGTTTCTGAGGGAGAAGACGGTTAGATATTTCTTCTTTTACTTCTTCTAACTCCTTAAGACGAGGTTTGAGATGTTCCTCTACCAAGAAAATGTGAAAGCCGTAACTGGTCTCTACAACATCACTAACTTTCCCTGGAGCAAGGTCAAAAAGAACTTTCTCTAAATTAGGGTCTAAGTCTCCTTTTTTTAAGTAGCCCATTTCTCCTCCTTGTTGAGCATCAGGAGACTCTGACTTTTCCTTCGCCACATCTTCAAATGGTTTACCCGATTGTAGCTCTTGTAAAACTTCTTCGGCTTTTTCTTTAGTAGAGGTCATAATATGCTTAGCTTTTACCTGCTCTGGTTCAGTATAAAGAGAAGGGTTAGAAGTATATTCTTTTTGAATTTCTTCATCAGTTACCTGTACTTTGTTTAGGATTTCCCTTTTGATTAATTCCGTAACTAAAATCTGACGCTTAATCTGTTCCAATTGTTTTAGTACCGTTGGGTCATTTTCTAAACCTAACTTTTGAGCTTGTTGAACCAGCAAAGTTTCCCGAATTAATTGTTCTAAAAGGTCTTTAATTCCTCCTGGAAACTGAGCCCGATAAGACTCTGGAAGAGAATTCCAAATTTCTTCTACATCCTCAAGATAAATAGGCTCCCCATTTACTTCAGCTACTACAGTTCTCTCACTGCTTTCCTCTTGAGTTCCTTGAATTTCTTGAGTTCCTTGAACTTCTTGAGTTTCTTGAGCTTCTTGGGCTAGCGCTCCCCACCCTACACTCAAAACCAGAATCACAACTATCGACCAAAAAACTGTTTGCCTCTTCATTAAGATTTGTCTCCTTTCTTTCTAGTTTCTCCCTGCAAAATTCGAAGGGAAAAAGTTTCTTCTAAAGCATCATCTTCTTCTTTTTCTTCTCCTTCGCTCTTTAAATCAAATAAAAGAGTTAATTTATCATCTATCTCTTTTAGATTTTCTTTAAGCTTATTAACCAGGTAATCTAAGTCCTTCAATCTTTCATTAAGCACCCAAAAAAGCAAAAGTCCATATAAAATCACCACAACCAATAGAATACCTAAAAGCAATTTTTCTACCCCCTGTCTATTTTAGATCAGGACTTCACCACTTTTAAGCTCTTTTTTACCACCAAAATGTTCTTCTTTTATCCCTATACCTACTAGGCAATTACGATGTATCAATGTCCTGGGGGGAACCACACTTCCCTTTCCTACCAAGTTAACTCCCCAGTTCAAAAGTTCCGGTCGAGCTGCATTAGGTGTAAAATCATCACCATAGCCTAAGACTGCATCTTCTCCTACTACTATATTTTTATCCAAAATGCTTAAATTAATTTTAGCTCCTTTCTTAACGGTAGTATTATTGAAAATAATAGAATCTACTACTTCTGTATCTTCTTCCAATATTACCCCGGAAAAAATCACAGAATGGACTACTTTTCCCTTAATCACTGCTCCTTCTCCTATTATGCTTGATGATACATCCGCTTCTTCCCAGGTATGAGTGGGAGGATAATGACCACGATTGGTAAATACCATCCAATCGGGGTCATAAAGATTAAAGGCAGGTAAAGGTTCCAAAAGGTGCATATTGGCTTCCCAATATGCCCGAACTGTTCCTGCATCAAACCAGGGCTGGCCATAGAAATAAGCTTGCATCTTAGCTTTACCCACATTTTCTATAATGACATTGCGTACTAAATCAAACTTTCCTTCTCGAGCACTATTTATCAATTTTTCTGCTAAAAATTCCATGCGAAAAACGTATATGCCCATAAAAGCAATATCAGTACGAGGAGAAAAAGGTTTTTCTTCAAATCCAGTAATCCAGTTGTCTCCATCTACTTCCATAATACCAAAACGGGCAGCATCCTTTTTGTCTACCCGAGTAGCCACTAAAGTCACATCAGCATCTCTTTCCAAGTGATAAGAAAATAAAGGATTATAGTCCATAAGGTAAGCGTGGTCACCAGAGAGAAGCAAGAGATGAGATATATTCTTGCGATTCAAAATATTGAGATTTTGGTACACCGCATCTGCTGTTCCCCGATACCAACCCTTAGCTGTTCTACTCAAGTAAGGTTGTAAAAACTCTATCCCTCCTTTCTTACGATCTAAATCCCAAGGACGTCCTACTCCAATATGCTCAATAAGAGAACGGGGCTGATACTGGGTTAGGACGCCAATATCATAAATACCCGAATTTACACAGTTGCTAAGAGGAAAGTCGATAAGACGATAACATCCTCCAAAAGGAACAGCCGCTTTTGCTCTATCTACAGAAAGAACACTCAAGCGGTCTCCTTTTCCACCTGCTAAAATCATAGCATATTTAATAGACAAATTTCTCACCTAACTTTTTATCTTTTATAAATTGGCGAAGAACTTTGGCCGCTTTTTCCGGAATCACTGAATTAATATAAAATCCTGTACCCCACTCAAATCCTGCTACGTGAGCCACAGAAGGCAAAACTTCTAAATGCCAGTGGTAATAATCAACATAGTTCTCTAAAGAACGGGAATAAGGAGCTATATGGAGAATAAAATTAAAAGCTGGGTCATGAAGAATAGCCTTGATAGCCAAAAGGACTTCTTTTAGTATAAAAGCAAAGTTCGATAGTTCTTCTTTTTCCATTTCCGAGAAAAAAGCACTATGACGTTGAGGAAGAATCCAAGTTTCATAAGGAAAACGGGCAGCATAAGGAATAAAAGCTATAAATTTTTCCTCCTCTTCAACCAGTCGTTCTTTTTTTCTTTCTTCTTCTATGATAGAACAGAAAAGGCATTTCCCTTCCTTTTGGTAAAACTCTTTTGCTCCAGTGAGTTCTTCTTGCACCTTTTTAGGAATAACAGGAGTGGCAATTAATTGAGAATGAGCATGAGGTAGAGAAGCCCCTGCTTTTTCACCTTGATTTTTAAAAATCAAGCAATAGCGCAAGCGAGAATCTTCTCCTAACTTTCTAATCCTTTCTTGGTAGACACTAAGTACTTCCTCTATCTGAGAAAGAGGAAGATCTGCTAAATCCAAGTAATGATTAGGGGTCTCTATTATCACTTCATGTACTCCAAAACCACTCATGTTTTCATAAAATCCATCAATACTATGATGTACAGGCTCACAAGGTAAAAGAGCAGGAAACCTATTAGGCACCACTCTCACTCTCCAACCTTTTTCATTAGGAAGAGTGTCTTTCTCCCGGATACTGAAAGTCTCAGGTGGAGTACAATATTCTCTACCAGGACAAAATACACAGGGGAAAGAACTTTCTCTTTCCCAACCTTCGCCGAATTGATAAGGTTTAACGCCTCTTTCTTCAGCAACAATAACCCATCTTCCCGTTAGAGGATCTTTTCTAAATTCAGACATTAAAAAGTAAGAATCTCCTTCAAGGAATCCACTCTTCATTTTCCTGCAAACTTTGTAAAAACAGTACCAAAAGTTTAACAGTATGTTCTAAATCTTCTAAATCCACTATTTCTCCCGGGGTATGCATATAGCGGTTGGGAATACTAACTAATCCTGTGGCTACTCCTTCTCGAGTAATCTGGATAGCATTAGCATCAGTACCTGTAGCTCGGGATTCAGCTTGCACTTGATAAGGAATTCCCTTTTCCTTGGCTATCCCCACTATCTTCTGCCAAATATGAGGATTTATGTTGGGACCGCGAGAAATCACTGGACCTTTACCCAGAGCTATTTCTCCCACTTTTCTTTTGTCTATATCCGGGCAATCAGAAGCAAAAGTAACATCAATAGCGATACCTATCTGGGGGGCTACACCAAAAGCACTGGTTCTAGCTCCTCGTAACCCCAACTCTTCTTGCACTGTGCTCACTCCATAGACAGCACAATGCAGTTTATCTTTCTCTAAAGAGCGCAGGACTTCTCCTACTACAAATACTCCTACTTTATCATCAAATCCTTTCCCTGCCACTCTAGTCCCCAAAAGAGGCTCAAAACCCACCTCAAAAGTAATAGGGTCTCCCACAGTAACCTTTTCTAACGCTTCTTCTTTACTTTGAGCACCAATGTCTATCCATTGCTCCTCAATCTTTGCTACTTTCTGCCGTTCTTTCTCCTCTAAGAGATGAATGGGTTTCTTACCTATTACTCCTAGTATCACTCCGGAAGAAGTATGAATTAGTACTCTTTTTCCCGGAAGGATATGAGCATCAACTCCCCCTATTGTAGAAAAGTAGATATATCCCTGATCGTTTACATATTCCACCATCATTCCTATTTCATCACAGTGGCCAGCCAGCATAACTTTAACTTTTCCCTCCGGATTAACCACTCCAAAAGCGTTACCATGAACATCCTTATAGCATAGGTCTACCCGGTCTTTAACTCGTTCTAAAAAAACTTGCTGCACTTTTTCTTCAAAACCAGAAGGGCTGGGAGTACTAATCAAATTTTTTAGAAAATCTATCTGGTCTTCTTCCATAACATTTTCCTCCTCAATTATTAATTTCTATTAATTCTTCTTTAGCCAGGGCTAACTCCAAAACTTGGTTAATATTTTCTACCAGGAAGAAATTCATCACTTTTTTAACCTCTTCCGGTACTTCTTGCAGATCTTTCTCGTTTTCCCGGGGTAAAATTACTTTTCTAATTCCTGCCCGATAAGCAGCTAAAACCTTTTCTTTCACCCCACCAATAGGTAATACTTTACCAGTAAGAGTGATTTCCCCAGTCATAGCCAGGTCATGACGAACAGGCACTCGAGCTAAAGCGGAAATCATAGACACTACCATAGTAATCCCTGCTGATGGCCCATCTTTGGGTATTGCACCAGCAGGAACATGCACATGAATGTCATTTTTTTCGTAAAAATCAGGGGGAATATTCCATTCTCCGGCTCGAGCCCGAACGCAAGAGAGAGCAATTTTAGCTGATTCCTGCATAATTTCTCCCATATTTCCAGTCAAAAGCAGATTTCCTTTACCGGGTAAAACTACCGTTTCTACAAAAAGTATTTCTCCTCCACTTTCCGTCCACGCTAAACCTGTGGCTACTCCTATTTCATCTTGTCTTTCCATTACCTCATCCAAAAATCGTCGAGGACCTAAAAATTCTCTCAGTTTTTCCTCGTCTATTACAAAAGGACCTTGAGCTCCTTGAGCCACTTCTTTAGCTATTTTTCGGCAAACAGTAGCGATACTTCTCTCCAAATTTCGTACTCCTGCCTCTCGCGTATATTCTCTAATTATCTTGCGAATAATATCTGCCTCTATAATCACATCTTCCACTCGAAGACCATTCTCCTCGCATTGTTTAGGTATAAGATATCGCTGAGCAATGGCTATTTTCTCCAAATCAGTATAACCAGAGAGAAAAATAATTTCCATCCGGTCTAAAAGAGGAGGAGGAATAGTATCTAAAACATTAGCAGTAGCAATAAACATAACTCGAGAAAGGTCAAAAGGAACATCTAGGTAATGGTCTACAAAGCTATAGTTTTGCTCTGGATCTAAAACTTCTAAAAGAGCAGAGGCTGGGTCTCCTCTAAAGTCTGCACCTATTTTGTCTACTTCATCAAGCATAAAAACTGGATTGTTAGTTCCTGCTTTTCGGATGCCCTGGATTATCTTTCCCGGTAACGCTCCCACGTAAGTACGGCGATGACCTCTAATTTCTGCTTCGTCTCTTATCCCTCCCAAAGAAACCCGCACAAACTTTCTTCCTAAAGCTCGAGCAATAGATTTACCCAGAGAGGTTTTTCCCACTCCTGGAGGACCAACAAAACAAAGTATTGGTCCTTTAATATCTCTTTTCAACTTATATACCGCCAAATACTCCAAAATCCTTTCTTTGACTTTTTCTAAATCGTAATGGTCCTCATCCAATATCTTTTTAGCTAAATCTATATCTAAGTTATCCTCAGTACTAACCTTCCAGGGAAGCTCAATTATCCAATCTAAGTAATTTCTAATTACTGGATATTCAAAAGAATTAGGAGAAAGACGAGAAAGCCTTTCTAACTCTTTTTCTGCCTCTTTCCGCACCTCTGGAGGCAAGTCCAAACTTTCTATTTTTTCCTTTAACTCTTTGATTTCGGAACTTTTCTCATCTAATTCCCCCAGCTCTTGCTGAATAGCTTTTAGCTGCTCTCGTAAGAAATATTCTCTTTGAGTTTTAGCCATTTCTTGCTGCACTTGAGATTGGATTCGACTACCAATTTGAAGTATTTCTAACTCCCGAGTAAGATAAAAACTTAATTTGGTAAGTCTGGTAGATAAATCAGGAGTAGACAAAAGCTCCATTTTACTCTCTACGTCTAAATTGAGATTAGAAGCTATAAAATTAGCTAAACGAGAGGGCTTATTAATATTTAAAGCAGTTATAAAAGCTTCCCGAGGAAGATAAGGGGCTAATTCCACTACCTGTTGGAAAAGGCTAACTACATTTCTTACTAAAGCTTCTACTTCATCAGATTTAGTCTCTTCCTCTTTTATTATTTCTATCTTAGCTACGGGATACGGTTCCCATCTAACCCATTCTTTAACTCGAAACTTAACCAATCCCAGAATCAAAACTTGTACTGCATCTTCAGGAAGTTTAATAAGACGAGAAACCTTTCCTATTACTCCTATTTCATAAAAATCTTCGGGAGACAATTTTTCTCCCTTTGCTTCTCCACGTAATGAAATTACCCCTAAAATTTTTTTATCTAAAACTGCATCATTTATCAGCTTTACCCAAGGTTCTCCTGTTACTACCCAAGGTAGAGCAATTTCAGGGAAAAGAACATTATCCTTGAGAGGCAAAATAGGTAATTCTTCGGGAAACTCATTTTCCTTATTCTCTTCTAAAGAGGGAGAGTTTTCCTGAAAACTATTTTTTTCTTCTTCAGTTAACCCCTCTTCTAAAATAAACCAAGCATTATTCCATTCCATCTTTATATGTCTCCTAAGTTATGGAAATTTTTCTTTCTTTAATATTTTTTAATCCTTCAATAATCAGAAAACCATTGGAGTACTTAGCTTTAACTTCTTCTACTTCCTCAGGTAAATTGATTTCTCGATAGAAAGGACCAAAATGAATCTCCATTAAATAATAATCTTCTTTAGCAGAATATGGCGGCTCTTTCCTTTGACCACTAACTTTGAGCTTTTTCCCTTCTACTGTAACTTCTACATCCTGAGGAGAAACGCCAGCTAATTCCACTATCACCACCACATGGTCAGGGGTTTCAAAAATATCACAGTAAGGCACCCAAGTTTCTTCCCCAAACTCGGTAAATCCTGCTTTCCCTTCCGAAATATGTTTCATAAACTTCTGCATTTCTTTTTGAAAATAATTAACCTCTTCCCACCAATCATTAAAGTCTCTCTTCATGACTTCCTCCTAAAATACCACTAATAGTCTCTGTAAATAATAAATCCCTGAGGAAGAATCTACTTCTACTCTCACCAGATTGTTACCTAATTTCAGGTAATCGGCAATGTAAACCATCTGAGCTTCAGCTGGAGCAACTCTTCCTTCTGCAACTCTACCCGAAAAGACCAGTTGGTCGTTGAGGAAAATTTTAATAAATACCTCATCTTGAGCCTTCCCCCACAAGTATAAAGCTCCAACACGGAGAGGTTGGGAAAGAGAAAATCCCACTTCTACAAACTCTCCACCAGATAAAGAAAGAACTCGGGCAGGATTAACCGCATAACCAGAGAGTAATTCTCCTCGATAAGTTAAATGATCAAAATTAGTATAAGGCTCACCAGAAGTAAAGTCGAGAAAATACAACCCCTCTTTAGGGTAAACTTCTAATCCACTGATTGTCCCATAAGCATAATCTTCCGAGGGAAGGAGATTTCTTGCCCCGGCAAAAGACACTTTAATCTCTACCATTTCTTGTCCTGCTACCTGGGGAGCATATAAACGATTAGTAGCTATACCTGCACTATTAGTATAAGTTATTTCTTTTTCCCAGCTACCAATACTGGTTTCCCACCGGATGCTCCTTCCTTCTACCGGTTCTCCTCGCAAATCTCGGAGCTCGGCTTGAAAATCAAGGACCTCACCCCCCGCTATTTGAAAAGATTTGGGGGTAAGAGTAATAGTAGTTTGTATTTTTTCAGGATTGACCAGAAAATGAAGTTCTCCTTGAGCTTCCTGATAGACCATATCACCAGGAAAACAAGCTTTTAATATCACTTCTGTGCTCTCTACCAAGGAAGGAGCACTATACCAGACCTCAGCCATACCCGAAGTAGAAGTATAAGTTTCATAACTATCCAGAGTTCCTTGGTTAACTTCCCAGTAGATTGGTCGGTTAAACAAAGCATTGCCTCCTTCATCAGATAAGAAAGCTCGTATCTTTAGCTTTCCTCCTGCAGGAATCTCATTAGGTATTTGGTCAAAAGAAATAAAAGAAGGAGATAATTCTCTTTCTTTAGTGGCTATCTGGATTCTACAATAGTGCAAAGGTACAGGATATCCCAAAATTTCTTCCATCCGAGAGGGATTTTTCATAATCTCTACCAGTAAACGGTCGGGTATTATTCGGTCAGAAAGTATCATTAAAAATCTTTCTACCCCTTCTGGCCCAGAAACCACCCCATAAATTTTCCGTTGTGCTCCTTCTGCTATAAGTTCGTTGTTTTTAATGATACGCGCTCTCCCATCCGGGGTATAATCAAATATACTAACATAGCCATCTCTAGAACTACCATATTGTAAAACAATGTTTTCTCCAGGATAATAAAGACCCCATTCTCCCTTGTCGGGAAGCAAAAATAGAAAAGGAGAAAGAGGCAAAGAATCAATTCGACTCATTTCCGAAGAGGAAACCTCAAATTGGAAAGTTTGAGCTCCCACTACACTGTTAACCAAGAAAAAAATAAGTAGTAAAACCCCTCCAACTTTTTTCACTTCCATTCCTCCTTAGGTTTTTCTATACTTTCTCCGCTCTCTAAAACCAGAGAAGAGAAATCTTCCTTTTTAACATCTGTTCCAATACGACAATTTCTACCCACTATTGCCCCGGGAGGAATATGAGCATTTCTCCCCACTACAGTTAAACCGCTTCTAAGCATGTCGGGAATTACTCGGTTAGGACGTAAATCTTCTCCATATCCCACTCGGGCTTTTTGGCCTACTATTATATTCTTATCCAAAATGGCTCTATCTACTATAGCCTCTTCCTCAATCCTAGTATCGCTCATTACAATAGATTGGCGAATTTCTGCACCTCTACTAACATAAACTCCGCTAAAAATTACCGAATCCTCTACACTCCCATCGATGATAGCGCCACTACCTAACAAGCTACGTCTAACTTTGGCTCGATAGCTCATTTTTACCGGTGGGCGGTCTTCAATGAAAGTATATATAGGCCATTGCTTATCATAAAGGTCAAGAGCAGGAGATGACCCCAGTAATTCCATATTAGATTCCCAATAAGCATCTATAGTTCCTACATCTTTCCAGTAACCAGAAAAACGAAATCCATAAACTTTCCTCTCCCTTACCATTCTAGGTATAATATCTTTACCAAAATCAAAAGAGGTATCCTCCCGGAGAGCTTCTTCTTCTACTTCTTCCTCTAGAACATGGCGATTAAAAACATATATTCCCATATTTATCAAATTACTGCGAGGATGAGGAGGCTTCTCTTCAAAATCAGTTACCCTCCCTTGTTCATCAAGAGATAATACTCCAAAGCGATGAGCTTCTTCCCAGGGAACCTCTATGACTCCTACAGTTAAATCTGCTCCCCTCTCTTGATGGAAATGAATCAAGTTACGATAATCCATTTTATATACATGGTCTCCAGAGAGAACAAGAACCAAACGAGGATCATGGTCTCGAATAAAACGGAGATTTTGGTACACCGCATCTGCTGTTCCCCGATACCAGTGAGTCACAACATCACTTATATAGGGTTGAAGAAGAAAAACTCCTCCTTCCATTCGGTCTAAATCCCAGAACTTGCCAATTCCAATATGCTCATGAAGAGAGCGAGGATTATACTGGGTAGGAATACCTATACAATATAGACCAGAATTAACACAATTACTCAAGGGGAAATCAATAATTCGGTACTTACCACCGAAAGGTACTGCTGGCTTGGCCCTCTTTTCTGAAAGAATGTCTAATCTTTTACCCTCCCCTCCTGCCAAAATTAGAGTTAAGACTTCTCTCTTGTACACTCTTGTTCCCCCTTTGTCAAAACTCGTAAAATACTATGTATCAAATATAGAAAATGTTGCCGAAAGCTCTCTTTTTGAGATGATGGATTATCTTCTCCTAACCACCAAAACCAATCACTACCCTCTGCCTGATATATAAGGTCTCGGCTCCTCTCCCTCTCTTCTTCTGATAAATATTCCTTTTCCCTATCCCAGAGTTCCCTAATTCGCCGCAACTCTTCCCAAGCCCAATTTTTCTCCGGATGGCCAATCCAAGTGTTCAAATTACCATAAATCCAAGAGCCAGGAGCAACGCGAGAAAGAGAAGGAAGGAAAGAAAAACTTTGCAAGTACTCCTGAGGAGTAATAGTTACGAATTCTTTACTTTCTGAAAGTTCCTGGTAAAGAGAATTAATAAAAGGCAATCCATTGTCTACATAGTATTCCCAAGCATTTTCTCCATCTAATACTACATTCACTAAATAAGGTCGATCATCAGGAAGTGCTTCTTTTATGTCCCTCAAATGATTAATAAAATCCTTTACTGCTTCTTGAGGGGAAAGATGCTGATAAATAAACCCTATTAAGTCTGATAATCCGGTATCTCGGAAGAAAATAGCCATATCTTTTTCCCCTTTCTTCCAGAGATGGGGAAGATAAAGTTCCGCCCAAGCAGTTTCTTTCTTCATTCCCAAAGAGCGAAACAGAATATCCTCTCCTGTAGCTAACCACTTGACCCCTTCTTGGGTAGCTAAGGAGATAGCATCCTCGCTCACCGCTCCTTCTGAAGGCCACATCCCTATAATATCAGAACCCCATACTTCTCGAGAAAAATCTCTACCCCTTTTTATTTGTTCTCGAGCGTCTTCCGGAAAAGAAAAACGATTAGGCAAAAGAGTAGTTGGGTTACATTCCCTAGCTACGTCTGTATTTATAAGAAGAGGCAAAATAGGATGATAAAGAGGAGAAAAAGAGATTTCTATTTGTTTATTTTTTAATAATTTTCGATAACAAGAAAAAATTTCTTTAAATACTTCCTCAGTGGCTTTCCATATTTTCTCTTTGTCTTCTTCTCTATAATTTCTACCTCGCTCCCATAATTCTCGACCTATTGGATTTTCTTCTCGCCATAAAGGATCAAACCAGATAAGCTGGTAGAGGACTTGAAGGTCCAAAAAATCCTGAGAGGTAAAAGATTCCCAAGGCTTTTCTTTCAATTCCGCAAAACGAGGCCACTTCTCATAGGTGCGAGGAGAAGAAACAACAAAGAATTTTTCCTTTATTAATTTTTTATCTTCCTCGCTAATGGCAGAGGCTTTCTTTTTAGCCAATTTCATTACCAGATCTTCTTCGCCTTCCAGATAAAGCTGAAATTGCCGAAGGAGGCAAGGAGCAAAGTTAAAAGTAATCCGGAGAGAAGGAAACTTCTCCACCAATTTTGCCATAAAAAGATAATCTTTAGTGGCGTGCAATCTTACCCAGGGAAAATCAAAAACCTTTTTTTCTTCATTCCAATAAAAAGGTTGATGCATATGCCATATAATATTGACCATCAACTTCCCGACCATTAATTTCACCTCAATCTATTTTTATTATATCAGCTTCGATTATTTTCCCCTCTCTTATCTCTAGAAAACCAAAAGAAAAATAGGGAGCAAACACCCAATCAGTAGGACTACCCGGGTTAAAATATAGCACTTCCCCTTGCCACTCTTTATGAGGTTGATGAGTATGACCATACACTATCACTTTAACATTTTCACCGCTAAATAATTTCCCTACTCTTTCTTCTATACCTGAAGGAGGCCCTCCCCCATGAGTAAGTCCTATCCTAACTCCTTCTACTTCTAGAATTTCTTTATCAAGAAGTTTTTCCCGAACCAAGGAAGAATCCATATTGCCTCTCACTGCTTGCACTGGAGCATAATTCATTAATTCCTCTATTAACCACCACTCTGTTATATCCCCAGCATGGAGAATAAGAGAAACCCCTCCTAAAAAATCAAGCAGATAAGGAGGAAGATTTCTCCCCCGCTGAGGAATATGAGTATCAGAAATTATCGCTATCTTCATTCTCTTTCACCATTTTAATTTTATTACAATTTTGCTTTTTCTAAAATACTTTCCTTTTCCCAGTTAAACCTCCTTCATAAGTTTTTCGCTCCATAGCTATTTCTGCTGCCTTAACTGTATTAGCCATAAGCATAGCAATGGTCATAGGACCTACTCCTCCAGGAACGGGACTGAGGTAAGAAGCCACTTCCTTTACTCCTTCAAAATCTACATCTCCTACTGTTTTATCTCCTACTCTATTAATTCCCACATCCACTACTATTGCACCTTCCTTTATCATATCTTTAGTAATCAAACGAGGAGAGCCACAGGCAGCAATTAAAATTTCCGCCATCTGAGTGTAACTGGAAAGATTGCGAGTACCAGTGTGACACATAGAGACAGTAGCATTAGCTCCTTTACCCTTTTGAACTAACATCATTGCTAAGGGTTTACCCACAATGTTACTTCTACCCACAATTACTACGTTTTTCCCTTCCGGGGATAAATTATAGCGTAATAATAGCTCTTGTACTCCCCAAGGAGTGCAGGGAAGAAAAATTGGATCACCAATCATCAATCTCCCCAGATTGTAAGGATGAAAACCATCTACATCTTTTTCTGGAGAAATATGATATAAAACTTCTTTTTCTTGGATATGAGAGGGAAGAGGAAGCTGCACCAATATCCCGTGAATACGTTCGTCCTGGTTTAAGCTATTCACCAACTTTATTACTTCTTCCTGAGAGGTGCTAGCAGGTAAACGATGCTGAATAGAATAAATACCCAATTTTTCGCAGGCTCTTTCTTTATTGCGCACGTATATCTGACTGGCTGGATCATCTCCTACTAAAACCACTGCTACACCAGGTTGGTAACCCCGTTCTGTAAGATAATTAATACGAGGTTTAAGCTCTTCTTTAACTTCGGCTGAAACCTTTTTTCCATCTAAGATTTGAGCACTCATTTTTTTCCTCCTTTTTTGTTTAAAAATCGTTCTATATTATCTCTTGTGGAATTAAGCACTCTACAAGAGGGAAAATCTATGTCTTGCAGCAATTTTCGGGCCTCTTCGAATTCCCCCACTTCTTCACAGAAATGAGCATCACTTGATACCACTACCCATCCCCCTTGTTCTTTTACCTCCTGAGCAATTAAGCGACAGTTTTCCTTGCTACCCCTTCTGCTTACAGCAAAAGAGCTATTGTTAATCTCTATAACTTTCCCCCGATTAACCGCTTCCTGTACCACTTTTTCATAATCCAGAGGATAACGAGGATTTCCAGGATGAGCAATAATATCTACTAAAGGGTTTTCTAACGCCCGAAGGAGAGCTTTGGTGTTTACCTCTCGAGAAGCGGGAGGAAAAACTTGAGGATGAAAAGAAACTATAACAATATCTAATTTCTTCAATATCCCTTCCTCCAGCCCTAATTTGCCTTCTTCATCCACTATATCTACCTCTGCCCCAAAACAAATTTTTATTCCTTCTATCTCCCGAGGAAAATGACCCCGGGCCTCGAAGTAAATAGGAGAAGGACCACCAGGCATCTTGGGACTGTGGTCGGTTATTGCTACCACTTCCAATTTTTTCCTCTTTGCTACCTTAGCTATCTCCATCACTGTGCTATATCCATGACCACTAGCTACGGTATGAGTATGTAAGTCTCCCACTAAATTCAGATTAATCACCTCACTAATTTCCCTTAGAAAGCAACTTCCACATCTGGCTATCAAAATCCACTACTGGTGGATCACTCCACAAATCTAAGCCTCGCAACCAAGCATTGTAGGAAACAAGATATCTCATCAAAGTCATTATCTCTCCTGCGGTCCTAAGGTCAGGTGAATAATATTCCCATTCTAGAAAAATTTTCTCTTCTTCTTTTAATTTATTCTCCACCACCTGATATTCTATCTCTCTTATTTTTTCCCAGGAGCCAGAGGCAGGAATTAATTTCTCCTGGGAAAATAGGTCTATTTTCTTAAGAGTAGTAGGAAGACTAAATTTAATTTTGTTAACCTTTTTGCCTTTTACTAAAACAAAAATAGAATTATCAGACAGAAATAACTGGTTTTCGCGCATCATAGAAAAATTAAAAGCCCGGAACTCTATTTTCCCCTTTTCCCCACAACTATATTCCAGAAGAGAAATAAAACATTGTAATACAGAAAGAATAAAACTATTATCTACCAAAAAATTAACTCTCCCTATCCCTTTCTCCTCTATTTCTTTAAAAAAAAGAGAGAGAATAGCTGCTTCTTTTCGGAGATAGTCACTGTTTTTAAACCCTTCCTCCATTTCCTCCACTGGTAAGTGGAGGCTAATCAATGGCAGGTAAAGAAAAGCACTCCTTTGCCAAAAATAATGATGATAAATTTCAGTAGGCAAAAAGGGGAGAAAGAGAAGTCGAGCAGTCTGAGCTAATATCCCATAGTTACTACCTATCAATACCTTTTCCCACTGGGGGAAAGAAAAAGCTAAAAGCAAAAGCTGTAACTCCTCTAGTGGCCGAGCTAACACCACCAGGACAGTATCCTTAGGAGGCAGATTTTCTTTCCAATAGAGAAGGAGATCTAGTCCTGAACTATCAACAAAACCTACGAACTGCTCTCCAGGATTTACTTCTTTCCCTAAAAAGTTCCGAAGGGAAGAAATTATCTCTGGAGAAGACAGAAAAACCAGATTTTTCTTCCCTCCTAAAACTGCTCGATAAAAATTAAAGAATTGTTCTAAAATTATATCCTCTTCTTCTAAAAGGAGAGGCAATCTTTCTAAAAGTTCAAACTTCTCTTTTTCAGGAAAAAAACCATTTTTTTTCCCCGTGGAAAAGACTAAGCTCTTTTTTCTTTTCGCCATAATCCATATTTTATGCTATCAGTTAGTGCTTGCCAACTGGCCTCAATTATATCGGCAGATACTCCTACCGTCCCCCAGGAATTTAGTCCATCGGTAGATTGAATTAAAACTCGAATACGAGCTCCAGTTCCTTCTCTCTCATTCAAAACTCGCACTTTATAATCTGACAACCTAATTTCTCTCAATACTGGATACATTTCTTCCAGCGCCTTTCTCAAGGCATTGTCTAAAGCATTAACCGGGCCATCTCCTTCTGCTGCTGTATGAATCATACTTTCATTTACCTTTACTTTAATAGTAGCTTCAGCAACGGTGTCTTCCTCTCCTCTTTTTTCCACAATTACTCTAAAACCCTCCAGGTCGAAAAACTCGGCTTTTTCTCCTAAAGCTTCTCGCAACATAAGTTCAAAGGAGGCATCTGCCGCTTCAAACTGATAGCCATAGTTTTCCGCCTCTTTGATTCTTTGTACCAAATTGAGTAATCGAGGATCTTTAGGGTCTAATTCTATTCCTACTTCTTTAGCTCGGTAAATAAGATTACTTTTTCCCGCTTGCTCTGACACTAAAATCCTTCTTGCATTACCCACCGACTCAGGAGGAACATGTTCATAAGTAGCAGGATAGCGAGAAATAGCACTAACGTGAATACCTCCTTTATGAGTAAAAGCACTCCTTCCCACATAGGGGTCATAATCATTAGGTCTTAAATTAGCTATCTCACTAACAAAATGGGAAACTTCTTTCAGTTTTTGCATTTCCTCATCAGTTATAGGATGAATGTCCATCTTTAATTTTAGATTAGGAATTATAGTACAGAGGTTGGCATTTCCACATCTTTCCCCATATCCATTGATGGTACCCTGCACTTGATATGCTCCCAAATGCACTGCCATTAAACTATTAGCCACTGCTACTCCGCTATCATTATGAGCATGAATGCCCCACTTTACTTCTTTATCTTGACCAAAAAACTCTTTCATCTGGTTAATAATTTTTTCCATTTCCAAAGGAAGAGTTCCGCCATTCGTATCACACAAAATTAAAATCTGCGCTCCCGCTTCATAGGCAACTTGGAGAGTTTTTAAAGCATAATCTGGGTTATCCTTAAATCCATCAAAAAAGTGCTCAGCATCGTAAATTACTTCTCTTCCTTGTTTTACCAAAAAACTCACTGAGTCTTCTATCATCCGCAGGTTTTCATCTAGAGTAGTTTTAAGCGCTTCCCTAACATGGAGAGTCCAAGATTTACCGAAAATAGTAACTGCTGGGGTCTCAGCCTCTATCAAAGAATGAATGTTTTTATCTTCTTCTACTTTGGTGTTAGCTCTTCTAGTACTACCAAAAGCACTAATTTTAGCTTTTCTAAGAGACATCTTTTTTGCTTCTTGGAAAAAAGTAACATCTTTAGGATTAGAGCCTGGCCAACCCCCTTCTATATAGTGAACTCCTAATTCATCTAATTTTTGAGCAATTTGTATTTTATCTTGTGCTGAAAAATTAATTCCTTCAGCCTGCGAACCGTCTCGCAAGGTAGTATCATAAATTTCAACCACCGGCATTATTTCACCTCTCCATTTGGACTTAACAATTTCTTTAAAACACCTAAATTTTCTACCACCACATCTGGTTGAACACCAAATCTACTCAGGTCTTCTCTTTTACTCACTCCAGTTAAAACCAGAACAGAGAAAACACCGAAATCCTTAGCTAACTTTATATCAGTATCCAAGCGGTCTCCTATGATAACTGTTTCTTCTTTTTCAAATCCAGTAATCTCTAATAAAAACTGTAAAGATTCAGGATAAGGTTTTCCAAAAACTCGAGGTTTTACTCCTGAGGATACCTCAATAGAGGCTAAAATTGCTCCACAACCGGGCATAAGACCATCTTGAGTGGGGAAAGAAGGATCAGGGTTGGTGCCGTAAAAAGATGCACCGTTTAATATGCATCTCATAGCGTTACTCATTTTCTTAAAATCAAACTGGCGGTCCATCCCTACTACCACTCCGTCTACTTGATAAGGAGGAACTTCTACTAAGTTCATTCCTTGTTTAAGAAGCTCTTCCCGCAGCCCTTTCTCTCCAATCACGTAGAGATAAGCTTTTGGTTTTTCTTTACTTAAGCAATAAGCAGTTATTAAGCCAGAACTAACAATTTCTTCTTCTCGAGCTTGGATGCCCATATTACTCAATTTCTCTACATATTGTTTCCGGCTAAGAGTAGAGTTATTGGAAAAGAAAACCACCCTTACATCTCTTTCTCGCAAGAAATTTATAAATTCTGCACTGTGAGGTAAAGGAGCATTTTCTCGATATATTACTCCATCCATATCTATTATAAAATTTTTATACTTTCTATCAACAAACATACTCTTTTTCCTTTCTTCCGGTTATTAAATTTATTATATTATCAGAATTACTTTAAAAATTCTATCCCCCGAGTTGCCTCAACTAAAAATCAAAGTTAAATTATTATTCCCTTAAGAGAGAATATTCTTAAGGGAGGGATTAGAGGTGAGGTATCTCTTGCAGACACGAAGAGAAATTGTTTATGAGGCCAGTAAGGGATATAAGAAATTATCCAACTTCCCCTTTCTCTTCATCACAAATCATTGTTGCTTCCTTGCCACTCAACTTTTTAAGGAGTCCAATACTAGCAACAGTGATCGAGGCCGTTATTAAAAGAAAAATAAGGGCTGAATCAAAGTTCTTCCCTGCACCAATTACCACCCCCACGAGAGGAGGACCAATTAATCCCCCGATGGACTGTATCGCCATAGCTATACCAGTAGCCCATCCTGAATTTCCCACAGGAGTAGCTTCAGAAGCAATCGTAAGCCACAGAGGAACCCAACCTACTACTGAGAAACCTAATAAAATACAAGATAAATAAAGAAGATAAGTACTTCCCGATAAGATTAACAATAAAATGCCTCCCCAAGAAATTAAAGCAGCAATCAGGAAGGTAAAGATACGGTCTTTGATTAAAAAATCACTACTTAATCCTAAAACTATCCTTCCTCCGATACCTGAAAACTGGAATATAGAAAGCAAAGAAGCAGCCAGCAAAAAAGAAAAGGACCGCTCCTCTACCAGATAGATTACCAGGTAAGTAACCAGGCAATACTGAACAACTGTAAAAAGCATGCCCGCTATTCCAACTAAACAAACCTTCCATTTACTGAAAGAGGGAAGAGGGCTTCTTTGAGATTGCTCCTCAGCTACAAAAGTTACCTCCGGCTGGGTCTCTATATTCCTCTGATAAATTTTTATCACCACACCACCCCAGATAATAAAAATTGCTCCAATAATACGAAGCGCAGTGGCCCAGGAAAATCTTAAGGCAACGAGAGGAAGAGAGATTGCTGCAATGGCACTTCCTAAAGGGAAACCAGTTTTGTAGATAGCACTGACTGTAGCTCTACCTTCTTCAGGAAACCAGCATACCACTGCTTTAGCTGAAGCAGTGGTTATTAAGCTATCTCCGAACCCGCTTAAAAATAAGAAGAGAAAAAGTTGCCAGTAGCTGACACTAAAACTACCCAGGAGAAGAAAAAGCCCCAGAGTGAGATGACCGAGGAAAAAGGCCCTGTCAAAACTCACTCTATCAACTAATTTACCAGCTAAAAGAGAGCTAACCCCAAAACCAGCAAATATTGAAGTGGTAAGAAAACCAATCTCAGTAGGAGTAATACCAAATTCTCTTTGCAGCAAAGGGGATAGGGAGGGAACAATAGTCATAAAAAAAGCTAAAAGGAGCTGGGGAATAGCGAGAAATAAGAGTTTAGCTATTTTTTGTCTTAACATGGCAAATGTTTAATAACAACAAATATTTCCTCCAGCACAAGCTCCGAACCGAGTTTTCTTTTTTCCCGCTACTTTTGCTCAACTTAGACGAATCAATCCTGTATAAATTTTTTAATATCCAAACCTTTCGCAGCATCAATATCTAAAAAAAGTTTAGCATTATTATGGGTTTTAATAATGGAAGCTGGACAGGTGGTACTTATTTCGCCTTCAAGCATTTTCTTAATAGCCATGCTTTTAGTAGGGCCAGGAACTATACAATAGAGCCAGCGAGCTGACATTATAGTAGGAACAGTCATTGTAATAGCGTGAGTCGGGACCTCTGCAAATGAGCTAAAACAACCATCATGAACTTGTTGCATTCTACATTCCCTATCCAACTCAACCACTTTTACGACCTCTGGATCGCTAAAATCAGCTACTGGAGGGTCATTGAAAGCTATATGGCCGTTTTCGCCTATCCCAATGCAAGCAATATCTATAGTGTTCTTTCTTATCAATTCTGAATAGCGTTGACATTCTTCTTGCAGTGAACCAGCATTCCCATTTATATAATTTACTTTACCAGGATGTACCAAATTGAAAATATGGTCCTCAAGATACTTGGCAAACCTCTGTGGCGCTTCTTCCGGCAATCCTACATACTCATCAAGTTGAAATGCTACCACTCTTTCCCAATCAATTCCCGATTCTTTACTCAAAGCCTCTAAGAACTCATTCTGAGAAGGGGCAGCGGCAAAAGCTATAGTAATAAATGGCTGTTTGAAAAGAAGTTCTCTAATTTTAGCACTTACTGCTGCAGATGCAGCAGCACCCATATCTAACCGGGTTGCATAAACTTCTACCACAAGCGAATCAACAATAAACTGATAAACGCATCTATTACCCTTCGTATCATCATATGAAATTGTGCTAAAAAACAAACTCATATAATTATCTCCCTTCACTTTAGGTAATTATGCTTTTAAAGCTGCCTGTATTCATAGTAATTGCCTTTTTTGGACAAATACTTGCACAAATTCCACATCCTATGCAATGTTCAGGAACTACAATAGCTTTGTTCCCATTTATTGCTATAGCATCACAATGACCCACTTTGAGGCACAAGCCACAACCATTACATCTGTCGAGGTCTACCACAGCATGGCCTGGTACAAGGTCAAGATGATCGGTACTGGTCAAATATTTAAGGGATATACCAACAATATCGTTATAAGAAGCATAACCCTGTTCTTCAAGAAATTTATCCATACCTGTAAGTATCTTACTAATTACTTCAAATCCATGCCACATAATTGCCGTGCATGCCGAAACCACCGTAGCTCCCCACATCATCATTTCAATGGCATGACGCCACTTATCTATGCCGCCTGAGGACATTAAAGGTACCTTAACTCTCTGAGCTACCTGTGCCGTCACCTTAAACGTGGCAAAGCGAATAGCCGAACCAGTGATTGCACCAAAAGCCGCATTATTCATTAACGGATAAAGAGGCCTCCCACCATTGTATATATCCACTGGAGGAGCTGCAAGTGATGGACCACCTACAAGCGATAATCCATCTGCTCCAGCTTTTTCGCATTCTCGTGCTACCTGACCTACATCTAAAGCAGTAGGTGTTAACTTAGGTATAACAGGAATAGAAACAGAGTTTTTTATTATTTCAGTTATTGCTGCAGGAAGAGTAGGGTTCTGACCTATAACGGCACCAGTTTCTATATCGTTCTCGATAATATCCATACCAAGTTGTCTCTTACCAAGACTAAAGTTTGGACAGCATAGATTTATTTCAATCGCATCAACCCCAACTTGTTCAAAGCGTCGCGCAAGACGACCATATTCTTCGATATCAGGCTCCTGGCTAGAAAGGTTTACTATAATCGCGATTGAGGTACGTTCCTTTGCCTTACGCACAAGGTCAAGTCCTTCTTCCACACTTAGTCTTTTATCAATAGGGAATATCAGCACATTCCCAGGATCCGAATATGCTCGGAGTTGTCCCTTAAAGGTCTGTCTGGTCATAACTTGCTTAATACTAACACCTGCCGCACCGTATTTTTCTGCAAGCTCAATTTGTTCAATGCTTGCCGTCAGGGGTCCAGAGGCAACTACGAATGGGTTCTTAAGTTCGAGACCGGCAAATTTTATCATATTAATTTCCCCTTTCTAGTTGAGTACCCATAATCCAAAAATAAATATTAAAGCGAAACCCAATTTCTTGTTTTTGCACTTTCATACAAAGCAAAACAAACATCCATAGTTTTTTTGGCATCGTACAGGCAAACTGGTGGCGGAGCATCATTTGCCACATAATCAAGAAAACTACTTATTTGGTTAGCCCAGAAATCCCTGCTATAAAAAGCTGGCTCTATTAAAGCTCCCCGGTCACCCATTTCATGATTTTCTACAAATACAGAAAGTGTATGATTTGTGATATCTAAGCCCCCCGGCACGGCATGACTTGTAACTTTGATTGCACCATCTGTGCCGTAAACCTCTAATCCATAATCGACAAAACCTTTTGTTGCGTTGCTGCCCACAAAGTGGGCCACTACTCCGCTCTCGAATCTAATTGTCCCAATGAAGCTATCCTCTATTCCACAATTTTTAAAGTAAAGATTATCTGCAAGCCCCCAAACCTGCTTAACCGGGCTGTTCACATACCATGTAAACATATCAATTATGTGAATACCACTTTGAAGCAGCATTCCACCTCCAGCAGTTTTAAGATCTTTCTTCCAACCCGGAAATCGGCTAAAATCCTTAAACCACTTATACTTACCTTCTATGAAAACTGGTTCCCCAATTTTTCCTGACAAAAGCACATCACGCCCTTTTGAATATGCATCACTGAATCTTAAAGAATGGCCAACCATAACTTTTCTACCTGTCTCCTCGGATTTGCGGATTACTGCATCAACCTCTTGAGGTGTTATACCAATGGGTTTTTCCAATAATACGTGCGCTCCTGCATCCATAGAAGCGCAAGCAAGCTGAGCATGTATATAGTTAGGAGCACAAATACTTACCACATCTGGTTTTTCCATTATCAGCATTTTTTTATAATCATCATAAGTATGCACATCATAAGCGTGCTGGGCCTTTTCTCTCTCTTCAGCCACAGGAGAGACTATGGCAATTCTTCCGACAGCTGGATTAGCTTTATAGTGTTTTAAATGCACCTCGCCCATAAAACCAAAGCCAATTATACCTACTGCAATTCTGCTCACCCACACTCCCCCTTTCTATTTATAGAGTATAAGCTGGTTGCGATCAGCTGATTCTCTGGCAAGCAATACTACCCGACTTGCAGTAATAATATCTTTGTGGGTAATAATCCTCTGAGTTGAATTTATATCCTCTGTGATTCCGTATCCTGAGGCATTACTGCGGACAGCATCTATAAAATCTTCATAAAGACTCTTCTCTGGTTCAACCAGTGATATCTCCATAGGTGGCTTATAATGCGTACAAATCCGGACACTACCACCTGGAAGAGAAATATCACCAGAAACTTTTACTTCCGCTGATCCTTTTGTACCTATTACAAAAAATCTACAGTCTCCATGAGCAACTTCTGCAGTTGGAGCAAGCCAATCAACCCTTACGAATGCTGAGGGACTTCCTGTAGCAGCCAACATAATAGTACCAGCATCCTCAAACTCAGGATACTCTTGACAACCCACATTCGCATGCCATGCACTGATATGAGCCATATTTACTCCAGCAATCCAGTTAAATATGTCTATATCGTGGATAGCTAGGTCTACAAGTGTACCGCCATAAGTTTCCCTCCTGAACATCCAGGCGGGGCGAGCTTCTTTCATGAGTTTATGCGACCGTATTGCTATAAAATTTGCTATCCTACCCAGGACACCCTCATCAACCAATTTCTTCAACGTGCATACTGGAGGATTAAATCGTTCAGTAAACATGACCGAAAGCAAGGCATGCCCGGAACCAAGAGCATTTTCAATCTTTACAAGGTTATCGAAGGTTGTAGCCACCGGTTTATCACTGATAACATGTAAACCATTGTTAAGGCATGTCGCAATAATGTCGGCACGATAGCTCGGAATAGTACAACACCCAACTACATCCGGATGTTCTTTCTCCAGCATTTCTCTATAATCATCATAACCATGAACCTTATAACGTAGTTGGTTTTTAATGAGTATACTTTCATCAGAATCTGCAATCGCGACAAATTCTATCCCGGGAACATTCAACATCCCCTGAATCATCTCGTGCACATGAAAGTGTTGTAACCCCACAACAGCAAACCTAAGACAATGTGTTATTTCCAAATGATTGGCACCTCTTCCTGTGCTATTTATTCTCACCTATACAGGCAAAATCATTTTCTTTAATCCCTAGGTAGGCCTGACGTATCACGGGATCGTTAAGAAGATCAATTCCACGACCCTCTGCTATTATCTCTCCTGTCTGCATGACATAGGTGCGGTCTGAAATCCTCATAGCTTCGTGAGCATTTTGCTCTACAAGCAAAATTGTAGTACCCTCTGAACGAACAGTTAGAATCAGTTCAAATATTTCATTTATCATAATTGGAGCAAGTCCAAGAGAAGGCTCATCCAATAAAAGTACTTTAGGATTTGACATTAGGGCTCTTCCTATAGCAAGCATTTGTTGTTCCCCTCCACTCAATGTTCCAGCCAGTTGATATCGCCTTTCATGAAGTCTAGGAAAAAGCCCGTATACTCTATTTAAACTAGCCTTCAGTTCTCGCTCATTATGAGTGAGAAAACCACCCATTATTAAATTTTCCTCAACGGTAAGTCCAGGGAAAACTCTTCTACCTTCAGGTACTTGTATAATTCCTAAAGCAGCAACTTTCGAGGCCCGCCGAGGAAGGGACTTCCCATTAAATAGTATCGTTCCCCTATAAGGAAGAGCACCGGATAATGTATTAATAAGAGTCGATTTCCCTGCTCCATTTGCTCCTATAATGCTTACAATCTCATTTTTATCTAAGTGAATAGAAACGTCTCTCAACACATGGATTTTTCCATAGGATACATTTAAAGACTTCGCTTCCAAAAAGGTCATAGATGGATTTTTCTCGGGTAAGTACACAGAACTCTTGGTGGAGATTTTTTTATCTTCCATTTCCGTATTGCATTCTTCTCCCATATAGGCACGTAATACTTCAGGGTTACACTGAACTTCTGAAGGGGTACCATATGCAATGGTTTTTCCAAAATTTATTACCCAAACGTAATTGCAGATACTCATTACCATCTCCATATGATGTTCAATCAGCACTATAGAGAGATTCATCATCTTCCTCAATTTATGGATTAGATTCATCAGTTCCACAACTTCGCTCGGATTGAGTCCAGCAGCTGGCTCATCCAGAAGTAAGACACTAGGATTTGTCATCAGAGCTCTCGCGATTTCAAGTTTTCTTTGCAATCCGTATGGTAGACTATCGGGGTTTTTTAATTTATAAGGGAGAAGCCCGACAAAATCCAGATATTTTTCAGCATCCGCTACAATCTGGCGTTCAGATGCCCATACTTTCGGAAGGTGCACCAGAGCATCAAAAAAAGAGTATTGTTGTCTAAAGCCGCATGCTACTCTAACATTATTTAGCACATTCATCCCTTGAAAAAGCCTTATATTTTGAAATGTTCGTGCTATACCAAGACGAGTGATTTGATGAGGTGGAAAACCTGATATTACACGTCCGTTAAAACGAATCTCACCCTCTGAAGGGCGATAGACCCCTGTCAGCATATTAAAGATCGTAGTTTTACCTGCTCCATTAGGACCAATTATACCAACAATACTGTTATCTGGAACCTGCATAGTAAATCGGTCAACAGCAACAAGGCCACCAAATCGTTTACTTATGTTGATCGCTTCGAGCAAAATTTTCACCTCTCCTAAAGAATTTGATTTGCTGCAAGCTCAATTCCCAAGATCCAAATAGTCCTGATGGCCTAAATAGAATAGTTACAATTACAATAAGTGTATAAAGTACAGTACGCCATTCAGAAGCAAATCTGAGAACTTCGGGGAGAATAGAAAGAATCAAACTCGAAATCACACATCCTGTAAGGCTATTTAGCCCACCAAAGAATACTACTATGATTAGCTCTACCGATCTACCCCAGTTGAACATATCAGGCTCTATATATGTCACATAGAATGCATATAAAGCACCAGATACAGCACCCAGTACAGCGCTTAACAAAAATACAGTCATTTTTCTCCAGAAAACGTCTATACCCATAACGCTTGCAGCAAGTTCATCTGTTCTAATAGCAATACAATCTCGCCCAAATTTAGAGTTTTTAAAGTTACGCATTAAAATAACAGCACCCACAGCTACTCCAAAGACTAATGGAGCACTGGTTAATACTGGTATACCATATAGCCCCATAGCTCCTCCGGTAAAGGAGTCAAAATGATTTAGCATTGCTTTTACGATTTCAGCAAAGCCAAAAGTGGCCAAAGCAAAATAATCTGTTCTAAGTTTCAAGGTAAGAAAACCAATCAATAATCCTACTAAAACCGATAGAGCAACAGCCATTAAAACACCAACAAAAAAAGGGAGGTTATATCTTGTAACAGATAAAGCAGAAATATATGCCCCTATCGCCATGAAACCTACCTGACCGAAAGAGAAAAGACCAGTAAGCCCGATTAGAGCAAATACTCCCAGTACAGAAATAAGGTCAATAGCTGCAAAAACTAAGACGTTTATGATAAAAGTAACTGACATGTTAATTGACCCCCTTACAATGACAACTTACTTCGACCGAAAAGACCAGCTATACCCTCAGGTTTCAGAAGCAAGAAAATAAACATAATGGAAAATGAAAATATTGGAGTAACAGATCCTCCAAGGTATGCTGTAATTAAAGTTTCTCCCATTCCCAACAATAGCGCACCAAAAACTGCACCTGATAAACTACCGAGTCCACCTATAACTGTGGCTACAAAACCTTTAATGACCAATCCTCCAATTTGAGGATAAACAGTAAGATTGATACCTAAAAACAGCCCACTAATACCTGCCAATACTCCAGATAAAAAAAATGTTACGGATACAATTAAATCTACATCCGCTCCCATCAAGTTAGGCGTAAAAAGGTCGGTAGATGCTGCCCTAATAGCAATTCCTATTCTTGTTCTATATAACACATACAGTAGAAAAATCAGAGCTCCCGATGAGACTATTAATGTAAGAACACTAGTCCACGGGATTATCAGTTTTCCTAAACTAATTGTGGTCTCCTTAAAAAAGTTTCTGTACATGTAAAATTGACCACCCAATAATGCAGTCATAAAAGACTCGAAAAAAAGAGAAATAGATATGGAACTCACAAAAAAGTAGATAGTTGATCCACCTCTCAGTCTTATTGGCCTGAATCCAATTTTTTCAATTATCACCGCCACAATACCGCCGGCCAAAGCACACAATAAAAGAGTAAGCCATAAAGACGTCGCGAAACGATTGGAAATCCATAAACCAAAGTATGCACTCAACATTATTACACTGCCATGAGCAAAATTGGAAAATTTCAGCACACTAAATATAAGAGCAAACCCAACTGAAATAAGAGCATACACAGACCCTAGAGATAAACCATTAATTAACTGCTGCAGAAGTAACATTTTTCACCATCCACTAAAAGCTAAAGGGGCCTTTTCATTTCACAAGACCCCTTTAGCAGGTTATTTACTTTAAATCTTCATGGCTCAGGTAAATACTTTCCAACTGTAATATATTTACCATCTACAATCTTAATTACCGTCGCAACAAACTGCTTAGGACGATGTAATGTTGGATCAAAAGTGTAAGTGTATATCAGACCTTTTACATCCTTCGTCTGTGCAAGAGCATTTCTTATTGCAACAGGATCGGTACTTCCCGCCCGTTCAATGGCATTTAAGGCTATCAAAGTATTATCGTATCCAAAAAAAGCATTCGTAGTCGGATCAACCCCATATTTTTCCTTATATTCAGCTATGAATTCTTGGAGGTTAGGATCATCAAAGGCACAGTTATTGACAAAGTATATATTGTTAGCAGCACTACCAATTAGATCTACCATAGGTGGAGTAAAAGAATTAGGGCCTACTATGGGAATCATCATTCCCATTTCACGGGCTTGTTTAGTAATTTGTGCTGCTTGTTGTAAATATTCAGGCACCACAAGTGCATCCGGTTGCGTATCCTTTATTTTGGTAAGCTGAGCCCTAAAATCTGTATCGCCCCAAAGAAATGTTTGCTCAGACACAATTTCAGCACCATGGTCCTTTGCATAGTTCATAAATGCTTCAGCAATCATGGCACCCCAAGCATTAGCTTTATTATATATAACACCAAACTTTTTAAGTCCAAGTTCTTTAATTGCATATCCAGCCATCGTATAACCATATTCTTTACAGGTGGGTTGGGAAGCAAATACAAAGCCCCATGGTTCGCCAGGACTTTTTGTAGTTGCTCGTTCATCACTGGGCTCACCTACAATGGGCACTTTCAATTCTTCAGCGATAGGAGCCAACGCAAGAATAAGATTTGATACAGGAGGGCCAACAACAACACATGCTTTGTCTTGGTTAACAAGACGTCTATATGCATTTATTCCTTCTTGAACATCGAGCTTGAAGTCATAAGTTTTCAGTACAATCTGCTTTCCCAAAAGCCCACCACGTTGATTAAAATCTTCAACTGCCATTTCCACACCCCTTGCTTGCGATTGCCCCCATAAGGCATTTGGACCACTGAGGTCCTGGATAGTGCCAATTACAACATAATCCTCGGAAGCCGCTTCAAGGGTTGTAGACCATAGTAAACCCATCCCTAACACAACAACAGACAAAACAAAAAAACGCAGAATAACTTTCACTAAGATAAACCTCCCTTCAATTATTTAAATTTATTAATAAATTTCCAATTTTTAGAGTTGCGTTTTAAATCTCTCACCTCCTTCTCATCAAACACTGGCCATTGGGGATAAAAGCTCTTCCTTAACGGTTCTCCTCCATTTATGGCTAAATTCATCTTCTTCCCTCCTATAATCCTAATTCTCTCTCTATCCTCTTTAAGTACTCTACCGATTCCCGGTATTGTTCATCCAGGTCCGGCACTCTACCTACATCTATAGCTACATAGCCATCAAATCCATGTTTTTTTAAAGCTAAAAGCACTCCTTCCCAATCAATTGTGCCTCTCCCCAGGGCTAAGTGTTCATTAGTTTTCCCATCGTTATCAGAAACATGGAGATAGAAAATTCGTTTTCCCAGTTTCTCCACTGATAAAGGAAGAATTTCCTTTTGAGCATGTTGATGACCGGTGTCCAGCACTGCTCCAAAATTATCATCGCTAACATAATCTATAAGCCTCAAAATTGCATCGGTGTTGCTGATAATTTCTCCTACTCGTGGTTCCAAACATAACTTAAGCCCGGCATCTTTCGCTTTTTGGTTAGCTACCTTGAAGGTTTCCACCACCACTTCCCATAACTCATTCCAGGAAAAATTGGGATCTACTTTTACCTGAAGTTTAAGACCAAAGTTAATCATATCCTTATAAGGAGCCTCTCCTACAAACTCAAGAGGTGGAGAAAAACTATCTAACTGAATAGTTTCACAGTCAAAGAACCGAGCAATTTCTATAGCTAAATCAAATAGACGCATGGCTTCTTCTCTTTTTTGTTTATCTAAACTCACTATATCGGGTAAAACCGGACAAAAATTAATTACCTGTAATCCTCTCTCTTCACAAAAAGCCTTCAGGTTTTCCTTTTCTTCATAAACCGCTCTTAGGTTTTCCTCTCTAACTCCTTCCAATTCTACATATTTGAAACCTAACCTTTGCATATCCTCCAGCGCTCGATAAGTATCAGAAATAGAAGGAGGATAACCATATTTACTTATGGCATACAGCCAACAACAGCTAATTTTCATTTTTTGTTACTCCTTCCTTTAAATTGTCATATACTATTTTTCCTTGCACTATAGTCATTTTTACCTCCAAGTCAGGGTCTAAAACCACAAGATCTGCATCTTTTTCTGGAGCAATAACTCCTTGACGATAGTCTAATCCCAAGAATTTGGCCGGGTTAAAGCTTACCAGCTGCACCGCTTCCTCCAAGGACAAACCCACGAGATGCACTAGGGTTCTTACTAGTAAATCCATAGTAGCTACGCTACCAGCAAAAGCACTGCGGTCTTTGAGTTTAGCCACTCCTTCTTCTACGATTACTTCCAACCCCCCGATTTTGTACTCTCCTTCAGGCATACCAGCCGCCTCCATCGCATCAGTTACTGCACAAACTTGACCCAATCCCTTATTTTTCAAAACAAATTGCATAAGATGAGGAGGAAGGTGTTTCCCATCAGCAATCATCTCTACAGTAAGCTCATCTCGCAAAAGAGCAGATTCAATAACTCCCGCAACCCGGTAAAGGTTAATTCTTTGTACCCCGGACATAGCTGAATAAATATGAGTTACATGGGAAAAGCCATTTTCAATAGCTGAGAGCACTTCATCATAAGTAGCATCAGAGTGACCAATAGCTACCATTATTCCTGCTTCTCTCATTTTCCTTCCAAATTCTACAGCTCCAGGAAGTTCCGGAGCTAGACTGATTCTTTTTATAGCTTCTTGATAAGAGAGGAACTTCTCTAAATCTTCTCGAGAAGGCACCCGCAGAAAATCTGGATTTTGAGCCCCTCGTTGACTTTTAGAAAAATATGGCCCCTCTACATGAGCACCCAAAATTCTTGCTCCTCCAGTAGGAGAAGAGCCTATTTCTCGGATAGTATCCAATGATCGAAAAATATGCTCTAGAGGTGCAGTAGTAATGGTAGGACAAAAAGCAGTAGTTCCTCCTCGAGCATGAGAACGAGCTATAACTTTGAGCGCCTCCCAAGTTCCTTCCAAGCAGTCAGCCCCTCCTCCGCCGTGAACATGAATATCTATGAACCCAGGACTTAAATATAACAATCCTTTCCCATCTATTGTCTTCATATCTCTTTCAGCTTTGATTATGTTTTTTTCTCCTATTATCTTAATTTTATTTCCTTCCACCAACACCGAATGATTTTCCAGTATTCTAAAAGGAGTAAGCACTCGAAAATCCTGAAATAAAATTCTTCCCACTTTAAGCCTCCCTTTCATTGAAGAACCTTTTCCACTACTAAGGCCCCAGCCCCAATTAAATTTTCATCGTCTCCTAAAATAGTTGGTGCCACTTTTACTGAATCTTTTAACTCATCGAGAAGTCGAGAGTGCAAACTCTCCAGAAGAGGCCTCATCAATAACTCTTCAGCTCTCGATACTCCTCCTCCCACCACTATTAGCTCTGGATTATAAAGGTGAACCAGGTTAGCAATCCCAATACCCAAATAATAGCCGGCCTCCTGATAAATTTGGAATGCTGCCTCATCTCCTCTTCGAGCTGCTTCTTCCACAGTTTTGGCAGTAATTTCCTTAACGTTTTCCACTATCTCCCAAATCCTGCTGTTCTTATTCTCCAGTGCTACTTCCTTCATTTTCTCAGCAATCGCCCATCCTGATGATAAAGCCTCTAAACACCCCCGGTTGCCACAATGACAAAGTGGTCCATTTGGCTCTAAAGTCATATGGCCAAATTCGCCTGCATATCCCTTGCTTCCTCGGTAAACCTCCCCTTTTAAAACAAAATTAGCACTGATGCCCGTCCCTACTCGTACATAAACAAAATTTTCTTTCTTTAAGCCATTTCCTGCGTACTTTTCTCCTAAAACTCCTACCTTTCCAATATTATCTATATAAATAGGAATATCAGGAATTTCCCTCCTTAATAAGTCTTCCATAGGAACATTTTTCCAACCCAGATTTACTGACCGTTTCACCACACCATTTTCTACCAAACCAGTTATTGCTATTCCTATCCCCAATATTTTTTCATCTGATATCTCTTTAGTTAAATCTTTTATTAAAGCAGTAATCTCTCTAATGACTCCAAACTCAGAGGGATCCGAGAGATTTTTTTTGATTTTTTTGATAATAGTAAGATCCAAATTCATCAAAGAAGCAGCAATAAAATCGCCTTCTATCTCTATTCCTATCACCCAAAAAGAATCAGGATTAAACTGCAAAAGAATAGGTTTTCTCCCTCCTCGCGATGCCCCTTCTCCTATCTCTTCCAGCACTCCCTCACTAATGAGTTCATTAACTAAAGAAGATACAGTAGTAGAACTTAATCCAGTTAAACTTGCCATCTCTGCTCGAGAGAGAGGACCCTGATATTTTGCCAGTTTTAAAATAGCTTTTTTATTTAAATCTCTTAAAAATTTTTGATCTCCTACTTTCATGGTTCAATGAAAACATATTTGCAAAACTTTGTCAAGTTTGTTTATAAAGTTTAAGGAAATATTTTAATGAAGAAAAAAAATACCGCGAGAATTCCAATATGATAGAATTAGTTTAAAGATAAAAATCAGAGTATTTTTAAAATACTTGATTTGATAAGGAAGTTATCTGGAGAGTCCTTATTCTGGAGCGACGATGAGTTTCAAAACTAAGGGGGGTAGTAAACGAAGATAGAAGAATTACAAAAAGAAAAGCTCGCAGAATACTGGACTCTTACTCCTGAAACACTTGCGAACATCCTGAATACTTCTCCTACCAGAGGGCTTTCCCAAGATGAAGCCCTTCGACGGTTGAAAATCACAGGGCCAAACCAGCTGGAAACCAAAAAACAACTATCTGCTTTATCCCTCTTCCTTTCCCAGTTCAAGAGTCCCATCGTTTTAATCCTTCTCTTTGCTACTATCGTTTCTGCAGTGGTACAGAGTTTTGTGGATTCTGCGATCATTCTCAGCATTGTTCTTCTGAGCGCCATTTTAGGATTTTTTGAGGAGTACAGTGCTGGCAATGCTGTGGAAAAACTGAAAAAAAGAGTCTCAGTGCAGTGTAGAGTATTACGAGAAGGTCAAGAACAGTTTGTTCCTATGGAAGAAATCGTTCCTGGAGATGTGGTCTTGCTTTCTGCAGGAAATCTCATTCCTGGAGATGGCGTGGTATTTGAAGCTCGTGATCTTTTCGTCAATCAAGCTATGGTAACCGGAGAGAATTTTCCCGCAGAGAAGAAACCGGGAGTGACTTCAGCTCAGAGCAGTCTTCCTGAGCGAAAAAACGTAGTATTCATGGGAACAAGTGTGGCAAATGGCATTGGTAAGATGCTGGTTGTAACAACAGGACAGGAAACCGTTTTAGGGCAAATTGCCCATCAGCTGCGGCTTCGTCCTCCAGCTACAGAGTTTGAACAGGGAATTCAGCACCTGGGATATTTCCTTTCAGAAGTAATGTTTGTTCTGGTTCTCGCAATTTTCGTTCTTAACTTGGTCTTTCATAGACCAATCTTAGATTCTCTTCTTTTTTCAGTCGCTTTAGCTGTAGGGCTTACTCCTCAGCTTTTACCTGCGATTATCATTACTAATCTCTCCAAGGGTTCTCGATTTATGGCCCAAGCGGGTGTTATTGTGCGCCGCCTAGCAGCCATCGAGAACTTTGGAAGCATGAATGTTCTATGCCTGGATAAGACAGGAACGATAACCGAAGGAACTGTCAAATTAGAAGGAGCATACGATGTGGAGGGAAAACCTTCCGATTCAGTTTTTCGAGAAGCTTATATTAACGCTAAGCTGCAATCTGGGCTTGTCAATCCCTTAGATGAAGCTATCATTTCTGTTCATCAGGTGGAGATAGGTGATATCAGGAAGGTCGACGAGATTCCTTATGATTTTGAGCGCAAGCGTCTCACAGTTGTGGTCCAAGAGGAATCTTCTATCTCAGATACTTTGCACTTCATTACCAAAGGTGCACTGAAAAATGTTCTTGAGGCTTCCTCATTCTTTCTTCGGGGAGAGGAGATTATTCCTCTTGATCAAACTACATTGGAGAGCATTCTTACCCTGTATCGTACCTGGAGTGAGCAGGGTTTTCGGGTTCTAGGAGTAGCCAGAAAGGAAGGCAAATCCAGTGTTCCCTGTTCCAGAGAAAGCGAAAACAACATGGTATTCATTGGCTTTTTGTGTTTTTTTGATCCACCTAAGAAGGGTATAAAAGATACCTTATCAGAGCTGAAAAAAATGGGTATCCAGCTGAAAATCATTACCGGGGATAACAAATTTGTCGCTACCTATGTTGCTTCCTCCGTGGATATAGAGACTACCAAAGTTTTGAACGGAGAAGAGCTTGACACTTTGAGCGACGAGGCTCTTCTCCGTTCAGCTGAAGCAGTCAGTGTCTTCGCTGAGGTAGATCCTCGCCAGAAACAGCGAATTGTTATTGCTTTAAAGAGAATAGGTAATGTAGTTGGTTTCATGGGTGATGGGATTAATGATGTTTTAGCACTCCACGGTGCTGATGTGGGAATATCAGTAGATAGTGCTGTGGATGTAGCTAAAGAAGCTGCCGATTTTGTTCTTCTCCAGAAAGACCTGGGAGTTCTCAAAGAAGGAGTAACCCAGGGAAGAAGAATTTTTGCTAACACACTAAAATATGTCTTCATGGCCACTAGCGCTAACTTCGGGAACATGTTCAGCATGGCTGTGGCTTCTCTTTTTCTTCCTTTTCTTCCCCTCCTTCCTAAACAGATTCTCCTCATCAATTTGCTCACTGACCTTCCGGAGATGACCATCGCCTCCGACCAAGTAGATAAGACCTATGTTGAGGCTCCACACCGCTGGGATATCAGTTTCATCCGCCGTTTTATGAGTACTTTCGGTCCGTTGAGTTCCCTCTTTGATTTTGCTACATTTGGGTTACTCTTTCTCATGAAGGTTGATCAAGCTCTTTTCCAAACAGGATGGTTTGTAGAGTCGGTGCTCTCTGCCGCCATAGTAATTTTTGCTCTTCGTACCCGCCTTCCTTTTTTCCGTAATGCGCCGGCAAGAGCCCTAATAATTGCTTCAATTTTTGTCATAGTTTTGGTTCTCTGGTTACCATATTCTTTTATGGCACCAATAATGGGGTTTGCTCCTCTACCTTCCCGATTACTTCTGAGCATTGCTGGAATAGTAGTAGCCTACTTCTTCTCTGCCGAGCTTGCAAAGCGCTTTTTCTACCGTCAAAGGGGTTAATTAAATATCGCGAGCCTTACCTTTTTGCAAAATATTATAATCACTTTTCAAGTTTTGGGTAATTTAGCAGGCTTCGTGAGATAACTATACGATTTCCGGCTATTTCTTCTTAGCTTGCAAAGATAAACTGGACGTTATAATTTATGATTTATGATAAAATTTGTTTATGACTAAAAATTACTCCTTTTCTTTTAGTTTAATCATCCTAACCGTTATCATTTTTGTTTCCACCGTGTCTATTTTTGGCTATTTAGGATACCATTCCTCTATTCAGCACTCCATCGATCAAGCTTTTGACGCTATGCAAACTATTACTTACCTCACTCAACAAAATATTTCCCAGGCTATGGAAGAAAAAACAACCGAACTTTCATTGTTAAGTGAAATGTTAAAAGAAAAGAAAATAGAGCCTTATCTAATAAGTTATTTACTCCAATCTTTTGATGATGCCATATTAGTGCTCAATCGAGAGGGAATAGTGATAAAGGCTTGGCCTGAAAACCGAGAAATATTAATAGGAGAAAACTTTAGTCGTAGAGAATACTTCCAAAAAACCCGAGAATCTCTAAAGCCATATTTAAGTGGTAACATAAGAACTGCCGTGGATAGTAATGCCATATCTTATAGTATGCCTATAGCTGAAAATGGAGAATTTCAAGGAGTAATAGTAGGAGGAATTAATTTAGAGAAAGGAAACATCAGAAAATTCGTTTCTTCTACTCAATTCCTCAAAACTGGAAAGATTGTTATTTTGGATCAGGATAATAATATCCTCCTTTCTACTAATTCAGAAAATATTGGGAAAAAATTTCCTATTATTGACCTAAAAAGTCAATCTCCACTGATAAAACGTTTCCAAGGAGAAGATTATCTAATGTGGATGGAAGAAATTCCCCAATCTTCATGGAAAGTAGTAGCTAGTGTTCAGATGGAGGAAATTTTAAGCTATCCCCGAAAAACTTTAAAAACCAGTGGAATGTTAGGAATAATAATTCTTGCTAGTACTATATTCATTGTTTATCTACTACTTAAGAGATTGCTTCAGCCTCTTTCTCGCCTTTCTTCTGTAGCCCAAAAATATGCTCAAGGAGATTATTCTATTTCACCTCTTGTAACCGGTCCTCAAGAAATAGCTCAGTTATCAAGCACACTAAATTATATGCGTCAAGCCATAGAAGAAAGAGAAGGGTTACTTCTCAAAGAACGAACTTACCTTAGTACTTTGCTCAATCAAATGAATCAAGGAGTATTGGTATTAAATCCAGAAGGAATTTTAGTGTTCGTTAATCCTCAGACGATAAAACTCACTGGATATTCAGAAGAAGAGCTGATTGGAAAAGAGGTTAGTGAATTATTTCCCTCTGGAGAAAAAGAAAAAGTATTATATATTTGCAAAAGTAGTAGCAAAGAAGACAAAAAGGCAGAAAGGGCTCATCTTCTATCATCAGAGAGAAAAGTAATCTCTGTGCTTCTTTCCACCAGCCCCCTAATTATAGAAGAAGAAATAATGGGAACTTTAGTGGTAATTACTGATCTTCGGGAAATAGAGAAAAAAGAAGAAGAATTAGAAGAAGCTTTAGAAGAGATCAAGACCCTCAATCAAGAATTGGAAGAGCGAACTCAAGAATTGGAAATCACTTTAGCTAAATTAGATTTAAAGCTTTTGGAAACAAGTCAAGAAAAAGAAGTAGCAGAAAAGATGGCCATTACCGACTCACTTACTCACCTTTTTAATCGGGGTTTTTTTGAAAAGAACTTTCCTCAAGAATTCAGAGCTGCTCAATTAAACAATTGTCCTCTTTCTATAATCATAGCCGATATTGACCTGTTCAAAAAGATAAATGATACTTACGGCCATTTAGTAGGAGACAAGATACTTCAAGAATTAGGAAAAATATTGTTATCCACCACTCGGGAAGAAGACTTAGTGTTTCGTTTTGGAGGAGAAGAATTTATTATCATTCTCCATGCCGAAAAAGAAAGAGCTCAGGAAGTAGCTGAGAGAATACGCCACAAGGTAGAGAATTTCTTTCAAGAAGACCAGGAAGGAATACATAAATTTACCATTAGTTTAGGAGTAGCCAGCTACCCTCAAGATGCCCAAAGTCCCAGAGAACTATTAATCAAGGCCGACCAAGCCCTTTACCAAGCAAAAAAGCAGGGAAGAAACCGGGTAGTCTCTTATCAAGACGACTTTGCTTCTTCCTCATCTTCTCATATCATTGATTAATCTTTAAGCTAGATGAAACCGGTAAAACTCTGAGAAAAGTTCTTGATTTCTCTCATATACTTTCCGGTAAAATTTATAAAGTCCCTCATAAAACTCCTGAGCTCCAGAGTCTGGTTCTATAACAGGATAAGAAGGGAAAAAAGAGTTTGGCAATTCATTCAGAGAAGAAACTTCTCCCCGGATCTTACAAGATAAAAGAAATGCGCCTTTAGCCGGAGCTGAAGGATAGCTACTTAGCTCCACCTTTGTTCCTAAAACATCACACAGCACTCTTTGCCCTTTATCCGAAGAAGCAAATCCTCCACTTATTACTATCCGATGAGGCTTCCCCATTACCTCTTGCAGTAAATCATAAATAGAGCGAACTCGAAATGCTACTCCTTCAAAAGCAGCTTGAAGCAGAGCCGGTTTATCATGAAAATAGGATAATCCAAACAATATCCCCCGGGCATAAGCATTCCAGTTAGGACTACGTTCTCCGGTTAAAAAAGGAAGAAAGAGAGGACGTTGCCGATGGATATCCCATTCCCAATTTTCTTCTCCTATTAAATCTTTTATCCAGGAATAGACAATTCCTCCATTATTTATAGCTCCTCCTCCTACCCATATTCCGTCAGCTAAATAATAACACCAACTCCGTTCTCCCCAGTCAAATACTGGATGAGGAGAACACATCCTGACTGCTCCAGAAGAACCTACTGTTACTACCATCTCTCCTTCCCGGAAAGCTCCATCACCTAAATTAGCAAAGGGCCCATCTCCTCCTCCCCAGACAACCGGAATTCCAGATAACAGTCCTGTTTCTCGGGCAAAGTCTCCCTCTTTTAGAGGAGCAGTGTGCTCAGGAGCCACAAGAAGAGGAAGTTTATCATAAGAAATCCCTGCAAAATCAATAATTTCTTCGTCCCAAGAAAGAGATGAAAGGTTTAAAAGACCGGTAGCTGATGCGGTAGAATAATCACAGAAAAGCTCTCCGGTTATTTTATCTAGGATCCAGTCTTTTATACTGAGTATACGAGAAGTTTTCTTCCACAGATGACTCTGATTTTTTTTGAACCACCAGGTCCGAGGAATATGATATATAGTGTGAAGAGGAGCAGCGTTTTTAAAGTAGAGCTTCCGCTCTCGATAAAGAGGTTTTAATCTTTCTACTTCATCGGCACATCTTGTATCCATCCAGTTCAGAAGAGGATATAGAGGCACTCCTTTTTTGTCTACCAATAGAAAACTATGGAGCATAGTATCAAAAGAAATAAATTCTATTTCTCGAGGGGAAAAACCTTCTAGCACCTCTTTTGTTGCTTTCTTTATTGCCTGGTAAATTTCCTCCGGGTTTTGTTCAGCAAAACCAGGAGCAGGGGAAAAAGCCGGATACTCTCTTTTACTAGTCTTTAGAATTTCTCCTCGATTATCGAATATACAAACTTTACAAGAAGAAGTTCCAATATCTACAGTTAACACCAAGTGAGAATTCATAATTATACTCCCGAAAAAGCGTTAAATCCTCCATCGATAGGCACTACCACTCCGGTAACAAAAGAAGAAGCAGGAGAAAGAAGCCAGATTATTGTTCCAATCAAATCTTCTGGTACTCCAAACCGCCCTAAGGGAGTATGATTAATAACTGCCTCTCCTCGAGGAGTTAAACTACCATCTTCTTTGGTTAGAAGATAACGGTTCTGGTTGGTGATAAAAAATCCTGGCGCCAGAGCGTTAACCCGTACTTTAGGGTTATATTCTTTAGCTAAATACACTGCTAACCACTGGGTAAAGTTACTCACTGCCGCTTTAGCTGCAGAGTATCCTACTATTCGAGTAAGAGGACGAAAAGCATTCATAGAAGAAAAGTTAATTATATTTCCCTCTCGACCACTTTCTACCATTAAGCGAGCAAAAACTTGAGAAGGGATGATTGCTCCACCAAATAGATTAAGCATCACCACTTTCTGTAAAGGCTCTAAAGGCAAATCAAAAAAAGAAACCTCGGGAGAAGTAGTAGCATCTTTCATATTTCCCCCTGCAGCATTCAATAGAGCATCTATACCCCCAAACTCCTCTTTTACTTTTTTTGCTACTTCTTCTACGCTTTTCTTATCCATAGCATCCATATAATATCCTTTAGCTTCTATACCCTTATTTTTTAAAGCTTCTAATCTTTCTTCTAGAGGAGCAATATCAGTGAGGATAATTTTTGCTCCCGCTTTTCCTAAACCTTCACTAATAGCTGACATCAAAATTCCAGCTCCTCCAGTACAAAACATTACTTTACCCTGGAGAGAAAAAAGGTCCTCTATGTAAGACATTTTATTACTCCTTTCTTAGATAGTTTTTTCTGAAGAAAATAGAAAACTAAGGTGTCGTTCTATATTTTCTCTTACTAAACGATAATGTTCTTCTTCGTACTGGAAAAAGAGATGACTAAGCTCTGAATTGAAAACTCGCCAGACTGAACCATAAGAAATATGCAAGAATTGGCGGATTAAAGGATGAGAAAGAAGGGCAGGCAGTTCTTTGTCTGAAATGGTATTTAAATCTCGATGAATGTCTTCTTTAGTAAAAGAAATCTGGTAAGCTTTGCCATTTTCCTCTAATTCTTTTTCGCTCAACTCATAAATTTTTCTAAAAAGCTGAGGGTCTTTATAGGCTACTAATTCTAAACCTTTAAGCCAACTGGTACCTGAGGTTTTCAGGTGAAAGAGTTGGTTAGTTTCTTGAGAAAAAACAGGGTAGATGCTAAACTTATCGCTTCCAGAATGCAAGCTCAGCCGATAACCCCCAATTTCCTGCTGCACAGTCACATGATGCTGGAGAGAGGAAGAAAATTCTGGAATACTCCCCTGGTAATCGATAGCTTTTTCAAAGCTTCCCGGAAATCGAGGGGCTAAACTCTTAAAATCTATACCTCGGTGGTGGAGTTCCTCAGCCACAAAAAAATGAACCTCAGGAGACGTTACTCCTTCTCCTTCATCCAGAGAAATCTCTAAATCATAAGAAGAAAGATTCTCCTGCAAGATAAAATTCATTCTCTCTACAAAATTGATTACTGGAAAATAAACTTTAAACAGAGGAAAGAATTGTTCTTTTTGAAAATCTAATTCTAAACCTCCTCGAAGGGTAATCGTCCGGTCGGCATAATGATTAAAAATTTCTCTCTCTTCCTGAGACATATTATCAAATACTTGTTGCAATTCCCTATCTGACTTGGAAAGCATCTGGTAGTTGGCTACTCCACTTCCGTCCAAAGTGTACATAGAAAAACCACTCTCTATTCCTGCTCGAAGATACTCCTCATCTTTTAAATGGTCAGCATCTGCACCAAAAGGAGTAGGATTTCCACTTTCTAACACTCCCCAGACAGCACTGAGTAAAACATCTGAAAAGGTTCTCCCCATTTTTTGGAGCTCTCGGGGAGATTGCTGAGCAATCACTGGAAAAACTGGGTAATTTTTAACTGCCCCTAAATGAGCTCGAGATACTAAACCCAACCGATCTCCACAGCCTAAAGAAGTTTTAACTCCTGCAGGTTGAGGTTTCAAATTAGGAAAATAATCAGTCAAAGTTAAATAATTTTTGAAGTTAAAAGGATAAAGAAAGAAAGATTTTCCCTTATCTTCTTCTGATTCCAAAAAAAGAGGGTCAGCAAAATAAAAGTTTTTATCTCCCGACCATACTCCCAAGTATCTATCTTTTTCCCCTTTTATTGGATAAATTCTTACTCCTAATTTTTCTTGATACCAGGAAGAAGAATAAACCCGTAAAGAGCGATTCATTTTTTCTTCCAGTTTTTTAACTATCTCTCCTGTCTTATAAAAGTCACTCATTTTTTCCTCCTATTTTGAAAGTATAATTCACTTAATCTAAGTTGTAAATTTTTACCAGAAAATTCTCCCGTCTTCTATAATACAACTAACAATAATGGGGCTTCGCCCCCCTTATAACCCCGAACTATAAAGGGGAGTGCCCCTTTATAATCCCCCAAAAACAAAAGGAAGAAGCAAAAAAATTAAAAACTGAAAAGAACAAAAACTAACTGAGGAAGAAAAAACAGACAGTCTACGGCGTAAACAAAAACAAACAGTCTGCGGTGCAAGCAGAAAAGAATCGAAAAAATATAAAAAGGAAAAGACACCGAGGAAGGAAAAACGTCTTCCTCGGTGCAAGGGGGAAAGAATTCCCCCTTGTGAACCCCTTTCTTTTTTGTCACCGCAATGGCCCTCTGTCATTCCTGAACTCCTCTATCAACTATAAGGGGGTAAACCCCCTTATAACCTCCAAAAACACAAAAAGGAAGGGAAACACTTCCTTAGTGTTTACCGTTTCCCTTTTTCTGTTATGTCCTAAATTAGTAATCGGGCATCTGATGCTATCTATGGTGTAAACTAAAAGACAAAAAACCAACCCCAGTTGCAAATCTCTGCCCGGAAATAAGAATTCCCAAAAGAAAAGGTCTGATATAGGCTGATTTCTGGAACTTATAGCGCAACTTGGGTTAAAGGTTTTTTGTCCAGGAATGATTGGGATCGTCATAAGGGTTTAAAGTCCTCGTCTCTCCAGCTAAAGACCAAAAGTAATAGAGCCTATATCCTGGGGCTGCCACCACTGGATGATAACCACGAGGGATAACAAAAGTATCTCCATTTCTCACTAAATAAACCTCTTCTAACTCCTTATTTTCGGTATAGAGAACTTGTATTCCAAATCCTCCTTCTGGTTCTACCCGATAATGGTAGATTTCTTCCAAAAAATACTCTTCAGGAGGATGATTTCTTTCATGACGATGAGGAGGATAACTGGACCACAACCCCGGTTTATTAAAAGTTTCCCCCACTATTAGTTTCTCTGCTGGAAAATCTTCTCCCACTATGGTGTGTACTTCTCGCTCAAAAGTGTCTTTTCCCGTGATTTTAACTTTCACCCCTGTGGGAGGGAAAAAAGTAGGAGGGCCTCCCTTTTCTGCTTTAGCTCTAACTAAAGCTAATTCACTATCTTTTTCTGCTTCCAAATGATAATGAATCCCGGGAGGAAGATAAAAAGCAGAAGCTTTATCTTTAAAAATAAATTCTCTTTGAGCAATTTCTCCTAAAATTTTCCCCTTTACTTCCATCTTCACCTTACCCTGCAAAAGAACAAATACCGCTTCTTCCTCTTCGAACTCTCCCTGATAAAAAGTATGAGGAGGAAGCTTAAGCAGAGAAAAACTTTCCATACTAAGAGGACTATTAGATGAATCAACCACCTGGTAAAGCCAGTTATCCGGATATTTTCGATAAGGGAAAAAGAGCATTTTTAATACCTCCATTTAAGAATAAAACTTCGTTCTAAACTTATAAAAACGTTTTTCCTATCTCATAAACAGCCACGATGTTTTCCAAAGGTGTATCTGCTTGAATAGCATGAGTTGGAGCCAAAATGTATCCACCTCCTGGAGCACAAATTTCTATTATTTCTCTAACTTTCTTTTTTAATTCTTCTAAAGAAGAAAAGGGCAAAAGACTTTGAACTGAAATTGTGCCATGAAGAGTGAGTTTTTTTCCATATAACTCCTTAATTTTTCTTACATCCATGCACTCAGGTTGTATTGGATTCAGAATATCCACTCCAACTTCGATTAAATCATTAATAATGGGCTCAATGTAGCCATCACTATGATATTGAGTAAATACTTGAGGATTAAGTTTCTTATAACTATCAATGAGCAACTTCATACGAGGTTTAAAAAATTTTCTCCATAACTCGGGGTTAACCATCATTCTATCTTGCATCCCAAAATCATCGCCCAGCCAAATAATATCTACCCCCAATTCAACATATTTTTCACACTGGGCAAGACGGAATTCTAAGAGTTTATCCAGTAACTTCTCCACCCAAGCGGGGTTCTGATATAAGTTATAAACAAAATGTTCGTATCCACTCATCTGCCAGGCCTGCTCAAAAAAAGTAAGAGTAGCCTCTCCTTGGATAAAAAAATTATTTTTATGAAGCTCAACTAATTTCTGCAAAGATTCATAACGAACGTCCTCTCTGGGATCAGGAAATTGATACATATCTAAATCTTCATCTTTTTCTAAGGGATAGCTAACAAAGCCAAAATATCTTCCTTCTTCGTCTGTACGATATTGAATTCCAAATTCGTCTTCAAATATTCCAGGACTAACTTCAACAACCCATTTCCGGCGAGGATGTAAAAAAGCTCCTTTTTTAAGGAACTCTTCACCCGGGCCCATTCCACCTCGGCGAAAATCAATATCTAAATAAAGGAGAAGATTCTCCTCGTCTGACAAATGCAAGAAACTAAGAAGCTTATCAACTACTTCGCTTCTTGCTTCAAAGTCAAAGGGTGGACGATCAGGTTCAATGTGATTTAATGATTTTAAGACCCTCTCTCTGTGCTCCATTTCCTAATACCTCCGATATTTCTCAAAACACTCAAACATCCAGACAATATTTTCAAGGGGAATTTCATCATGTAGCTCACTACTGGAAGAAAATATAATGTTACCGGTAGATTTAGCTAAATCCATAATTTTTTTAACTTCTTCTTCTATCTCTTTTTTTGAGCCAAAAGGTAAAAGTTGACTACAATCCAGATTACCAATAAGGACCATCCGGTTCGGACAAAGGTCTCTAACTCGAGCAAGTTTCATCCCTGCCATTGGCTCTATTGGGTGCAAACCATCAACCCCAGTAGCGACAATTTGATCTAAAACCTGCATTAGGTTACCATCCGAATGAAAAACTACCTTCATTTCTTTCTTATGAAAAAGATCTACTAAAACCTTTAATCGAGGGAAAAACTCCTTTTCCAACATAGCAGGAGAGAAAATAGTACCAGTTTTATGAGCAATGTCTTCTCCTATAAATGCTATCGGAAATTTTTGTCCATCAACTAAGCGTTCTACTATAGTTCTTTTCTGATAAAACCGCAAATCTAACCAATCAGAAAAAAGAGAATGGTCATCATACCAAAGATAAGAAAAATTCTCAATTCCAGCTTCATTATAAGGTTCATAAAACCATCCTTCTCCTACATGCCACATAAGTACAGTATCACCAAGAAGCTGTTGCTTTTGCTCAAAATCTCTACGTAAATTTTCCAAATATTCTTCAGCAGGCTCCCAATTTTTTAATCGCTCAACATCCAGCCTCACCCAATCTTGAAAAGAGGAGTAATCTCTAAAAGGACGAACAATGATCCAACTAGTCCAATCTTGATAAAGCTTAACAAAACCGCTTTCTTCTTTTTCAATCGGAGTTGATAAAGGAACCCGAATCGTTCTTGTCATATCCAGGACTTTTCGGCAAGCAGCAGTAACTACTCTGAGACTGTCATGTTCGTTTTCCGTCAATTTCTCTCCCGAGAAAAACTCTACTGCTTTTCTATTTCTCAGAAGGTCAAAATTAGCTACTTTATCAGTTCTTTCACCAGAGAAAACTTTTAAAATCAACTCTCGGGAAGAATAATCTTTCAACCTTTGACGCCTCCCTCTACAATACCTTTTATGAAAAAGTCCTTTAAAGCTACAAAAACTATAAAAAGAGGTAATAAAGATAAAATTACAGCTACACTAAGATTGTCATAAGCTAAGGATTGTAATTCATCGCGAATATGAACTATTCCTACTGGAAGAGTTTTCCACTTAGCATCGGTTTGCAAAGTAACAGCATAAATGAATTCCTGCCATATAAAAATAAAGGTTATAATAATCGTAGTGGCTAAACCCGGTTTAGCCAAGGGAAGCATAATCCTTGACCATAACTGGTATTCAGAACAACCATCAATACGAGCAGCATCTTCAATCTCGGAAGGAATCCCCCGAAAAGTACCCATCATAATAAAAAGCCCCCAGGGCAAATTAAGAGCCACATAAGGAAGAATTAGAGCTAAATAAGAGTTCTTTATTCCCAATCGAGTTTCCATAATAAAAATAGGTATGAGATAAACAGAATAAGGTATAGCTAATACTAATAAAATAAAAACAATAAACCAATTTTTGCCCCAGAAATTTTTCCTCCCTAAAGCATACCCTCCTAGAGAACTTGAAATAGCTATTATAGCTAAAGACACTCCAGTTATTACTGTGCTATTCCAAAAATAGCGCCTAAAATCACTCATTCTAAACATCACGTATTTATAATGCTCTAAGGTAACCGAGTGAGGAAATAAAGTAATAGGGTAAGAAAAAACCTCTTTGCTTGGCTTAAGAGAAGTAAATATAATCCAAACAAAAGGGGCAAGAAAGACCAAGGCAATCAGAGTAGCTATTAAATACAAAATTAGTAAAGTGGTTTTTTTTCTTATCATTTTTCTTTCTCCTCTAAAAATTTGTTGCTCAAAAAAGAGAAAAATATAATCAAAGCCGCAGTAATATAAGCAATAGTAGCTGCCTTACCCATTTTAAAATATCCAAAAGCAGTTCTCCAACTGTAAAGATAAAGAGTTAGAGTAGCAGTTCCTGGTCCACCACCAGTAGTTACATAAGGTACTTCAAAGACTTTTATTGCCTGAACAATGGAATAAAGACTTGCCATAGAAAGATGAGCTTTAATATTGGGAAGAATTACTAAAAACTTTTCTTGAAAAAAACTTACTCCATCCACTCTTGCAGCTTCAATAATACTTTTACCTAAACTCTGAATACCAGCTAAAAAGATAATTACGTTGAAGCCTACATATTTCCAAAGAGTGATAACTACCATAGACGGAAGAGCTGTAGAATAATCTGAAAGCCAGTTCTTATTACTCAAGGATTTAAAACCTAAGCTCCGAAGAATATGGTTGAAAACACCAAAAGTAGGGTCTAAAATCCAAACAAATATTACACCTGCTAAAGAAAGAGGAACTATAATGGGAAGATAGACCGCAAGCTGGTAAAAAGTTTGCCCTTTAGTTAGTTCGTCAATAATAAAAGCAATAAGCAAAGAAAAAAACATCACTATAACATAATATAAAAGAGCAAAAACTAAGGTATTTTTTAGCGAAGACATAAAAACTTTATCTTCCCAAATCGAAATATACTGTTTGAGACCCACCCACTTGGGAGCAGAATCATAGACAAAATCATACTCAGTAAAAGTAAGGTAAAAGGAATAAACTAGAGGGTAAGCAATAAAAACAACTATAAACAAAAAAGCAGGCGCGAGAAATAAATAAGCTATCCCCGAATCTCTAAGGCTAGAAGTTCTGCTAGAAATCATTTTAGTTCCCTCCTATATAGTAAACGGAAGGGTGGGTTAAAATTTTAACCCACCCTTCCGTTTAGCCATCTTAATCTAATCTTGTCATATCTATGCTTCTTGCTTCTATCTCATTTCGTATATTGGAAAGAGTTTCTTCCGGGGTTTGTTTATCTAAAAGAAGAGGATGAAGTTCTTCCTGCAAGAGATCCAAAAGCATTTCATTTCCCTTATATTTCGGTAAGGCTACCGAATGATTTACTGTTTCTAAAATCAATTCTGCTTCTTTCTGATACCAGGTTAATCCCTCATTGTAAAAATCAGCTACTACCGGTAATTTTCCATAATGGTTAAATCCCCACTGCTGAAACCATTTAGAAAACATTTGTTCTTTTATAAATTGCTTAGCAAGCTCCTGAGCAGGAGAAACTTTGGGAACGTAAACCGCATGAGTATAAACAATAGAACCATTTTCTCTAGCCCCTGGAAGAGAAACCATAGAAGTATTCTCTTCCCCTAAATATTCTCCCGCCTCTATGAATCGAGAGTGAGCAGTATAGATGGCTGGTATTATCCCTGCATTAAAATTATTTCTACCATAGTTTACGTCTGTGATTGTACCACTTGCAGCTAAACCTTCTCTAATCCATTTTTGATTTAATTCCAGCCATTTTAGGGCAGCTTCACTTTCAAAATCTAGCCATTGAGGATTGGTTAAAGAATATATGGAGCCCCTCATAGCTTGAATTCCGCCAACATAACTGTAAAATATGAAATTCCATCCCCAATCAACGCTCAAAGCAGCTCCAGGAGCAACTGTTTTCAGTTTCTGAAGCTGGCTTTCAAATTGGTCCCAATCTTCAGCTTCCACAGGTTGGCCATCTGCATCGATCAACCCTGCGTCAGCATAAAGAGCTTTATTTATATTCAAGGTCATCAGTTCTCCCATAAAAGGTATAACCGGATAATATCTTTCTTCTCCCTTTTTAAAAACTGCCGTATCCAGAAAAGCAGGCATTATTCCCTCTATCCCAGTTACCACATCCGCCAAATCCACCAACAAATCTGCACCTACCAAAGGTGCTAATTGCTCAGGCATTCCTCCTATCCCAAGATCTACCGTTGTTTCATTGTTTTGCCACATTAAAAGATAACTTTTCACAAATTCTTTATATTCTTTAGGAGCTACCGTAACCTTAACATCTGGGTGGTCTTTTTGAAATCGTTCAGCTGCTTCCCGTACTGGAAATTTATTAATAATCCACTCATCTGACTCTATTCTCAAAGTTTTTTCTTGAGCATAAGCTACACAAGAGAAAAGAAAAAAACTAAATATCACCAAAAAACTAACAAGAATAGCTCTTTTCCTCATTTTATAACCCTCCCTAACTTATGATCTAGATTTCCAAGTCTCCCACATGGTCATCAAATTTTCCACCAGTATATCATCTTGAATATTGTGCACTGCTGCAAATACGTAGCCACCTCCTGGCGCAAAAGTTTCAATATTTCTTTTTACTTCTTCACGAATATCGTCTTCGCTTCCTCGCAACAAAGTACTCTGAGTGTCTACACCACCTCCCCAAAAAGTAATTAACCCTCCAAAATCCTTTTTTAGTTTCTCAGGACTCATCTTTGAAGCACTAAGCTGAACAGGGTTTAATATATCAATTCCTGCTTCAATAAAATCCGGTATTAAATCAGAAACTGCTCCGCAAGAATGAAAAAAGATATAAAAAGGAGATCCCAATGATTTTTTGGCATATTCAAAAAGTCTTTGGTGTTTGGGTTTCAGAAATCGACGATACATTTCCTTGGATATAAGGAGATTTTGTTGAGTAGCTAGGTCATCACCTTCTTTTAGAATGTAAATCTCTTCCTTTAAATTTTGACTCAAAAGATCCACATAACACAACTTAACCTCTAAAATTCTTTCTAAAATAGCTTCAGCCAGACTAGGAGAAAGAGTTAAATCTATAAGAAATTGTTCATAGCCCCGCAATCGCAAGGCAGTCTCAAAAATTCCTGATCCAAAGCTCTCTATCATTAACATCTTGTCCTGGTTTTTATACTTTACCTCCTCCAAATCTTTTAGAATCTCTACTTTGGGGATAGGCCAGGGGTATTTTTCAATATCATTAATACTTTCTGCCTTTGCAAGTGGGTTAGAAATTACATCGAAATATAAACCTCCACTTTTGGACATGCCCCATTGAATACCCCATTCATCTTCAAAATAAAAATAATCTCTCTCTTCTTTAATTAAAGGATTTTTACGAGATATACCAGGGAAACCACACTTAGTATCTATTTCTAACCAATTAGCTATATCTTCGTCTACCCAAGCCAATTGCTGGACATAGTCAAGAACTCGAACCTCCCGGGTCAAACCTCGATACTCCAGCAGCCTGGAATAAATACCTTTCGTAATTCCAGTTACTATAGTCCCTCCCAGATCAAAAGGAACATGGTCTGGTTCCTGGTGAGATAAGGTTTTTAAAATCCTCTCTTTAGAAGTCATCTTATTTACTCCTTTACACTCTTACTCCACAAGAAGACCTGATTATTAATTCTGGTTTTAAACTTATTTGATTGTTTCTGACTTTTTCCCCGTTTATCAATCGGAAAAGTAAATCAGCAGCTAATTTGCCCATCATATATTTAGGCTGGCTGACAGTGGTTAGTGGTGGATCAAGGTAAGCAGAAAGAAAAATGTCATCATATCCGATTAAAGAAATATCCTTAGAAACCAATAAATCTTTTTCTCTTATGGCCTTCATGGCTCCCAAAGCTACCAGATCATTATAAGCAAGAATAGCAGTAGGAGGGTTACTAACGCTCAACAATTTAAGAGTAGCTACGTATCCTCCTTCCACAATAGGAGAATTAAAGCTTAAAAGACTCTCCTCAACCTCTTTCCCCGATTCTTTTAAAGCTCTTAGAAATCCCCTCTCGCGCCATAGACTGGGCTGAGCGTTATTTGGACCGTTAATCAGAGCAATTCTTTCATGTCCCAAATTGATGAGATATTTTGTTGCCTGATAAGCACCATTTTCATAGTCAGCAAAAACACTGGGAATACCTTCAATGATTCTGTTTATAATTACACAGGGAATATCGTTTTCTGCTACTTCTCTAATTTGTTCCTCCTTAATACGAGAAGATCCCAGAATAATACCATCCATTTCACTTGCCTTTAAAGTTTCAATATATTGTTTTTCTCGTTCTATATCTTCCCTAGTATTCCACAAACTCACACTATATCCAAACTCAAAGGCTAAATCTTCTACCCCATGGACAATTTCTGGAAAAAAGGGATTGGAGATATCGGTAACCATGAGAGCTATGATTTTGCTCCTCTTTCTAATGGAAGACCGCTTTCTACTTTTTACTGGAGTATAATTGAGTTCTTTTACCACTTGCATAACTTTTCTTTTTGTTTCTTCACTTATTATAGGATCATCATTAAGTACCCTAGAAACAGTAGAAGGAGAAACACCGCTTCTTCGAGCTAATTCATTTATAGTTATTTTCACTACTTTGCCTCCATTTTCTACGTTTACTATAGCATAATCTTTGAAATTTGCAAGATATTATGAAAAATTTCTTAAAAATATCTTTTATGCAGGTAGTTATTATATTATTTTTCATAGGTTATGCAATTTTTTCAAAAAGGAGTCTTGTTAGTACAGAAAGAAGGAGAGCTTTACTGATTTTTTTCCAGTTTGATTACCCCTAGAAAAGAATCTCCAATGATTAAGAAAAAATTCTCAACAATAAGAATTGCATGTGACAAAAACAGATTGAATCATTTCGGGACACTGCTTTGCTTCCTCCAGAGCGGCAATGCAGATATTCACCCGGGAAAGCAAGCGGTGTCCATCCCTTTAATTTTTTACAATTATCAGGAAAGAAGCCAATTTTTATTTTAATGTTATTGACTTATTCCCCCTTTAGACATTAAGGAAAATTCCCTCGTATTTTTCTAGCCTTAACTGTCCGATCAAGGGCCAACATATAAGCAGCTTCTCGCAAGGTTACCTGTTTCTGTTCCTGAATTTCCCACACCTCTTGGAAACTTCTCTCCATAATTTTCCGGAGAAAGGAATTAACTTTTCTTTCATCCCACATCAAAGATTGAATATTCTGAACCCACTCTAAGTAAGAGACTACTACTCCTCCGGCATTAGACAAAATGTCAGGAACAACAATTATGCTTCTTTCACTCAAAATTTGATCTGCTTCAGGAGTAATAGGTCCATTAGCTGCTTCGACGATAATTCTCGCCTTTATATCTCCAGCATTATCTTCGGTGATTTGGTTTTCTCTAGCTGCAGGAACTAAAATGTCCACTTCCAAAGTAAGTAATTCCTGATTAGTAAGAGGTAAAACCCCTTCTGCTCTATACCCTTCAATAAGATGAGAAGGGTTTTCTTTTACATAGTTTGATACATCCATTATATCAAGGCCATCTTCTTTATAAATTCCTCCACTGACATCACTTATGGCTACAATTCTATATCCTTCCCGATATAGAAGCCGGGCTACTGTTCCTCCTACTTTTCCAAATCCCTGAACGGCGAAAGATGCTCTTCTTAAATCAACCCCCTTTTTAAGGGCAATTTGATTGATAGTAAACAATACTCCTCGACCAGTTGCTTCTTCTCTTCCTAACGATCCACCAATCTCTATTGGTTTTCCTGTAACTACTTCTGGAACAGTAAAACCTTTAAACATACTATAAGTATCCATAATCCATCCCATAACCTGGGCATTGGTGTTCATATCAGGAGCAGGGACGTCTTTTTGTGGTCCAATTAAAGGAAGAATCATCGCTGTGTAACGGCGGGTAATTCTCATAAGTTCCCGAGAAGAAAGTTCTCCTGGGTCACATTGCACTCCTCCTTTGGCTCCACCATAAGGGATATTAACTACGGCACACTTCCAGGTCATCAGAGCAGCCAAGGTTCTTACTTCATCAAGGTCTACATCTGAAGAATAACGCAATCCTCCTTTACATGGCCCTCGAACGCTAGAATGCTGAACCCGGTAACCAACAAAAATTTTAATGTGCCCATCATCCATTTCCACTGGAATAGAAACAGTGAGCTCTCTTTCCGGGTAACGGAGAGGAGCATAATCATCCCAGCAAACTCCCAACTTTTCTGCGCAAGTATCCAATATACTGAGCATGTTAGCATAAGAATGATTTTGCTCTAGAAAGGAAGAACTATAGTTTTGTTTCTTCTGAATCTCGATGCTCTCTCCCCCGTTTTGCTCTAATTGCCTGTACTGCGTATCCATTCCATTTACCTCCCAGATAAACAATATTGATAGACCAATTTTTGCAGGTAATCTTTATCTCTCATCCAAATAAACAATAAAGAGAGTATTAGAATCAATATCAGCGGAAACCGAGCGAGCCCCAAGGACAAAGCCCCAGCAAAAGAACAGATAAAGCCACCTACCGGGGTGGTTTCTTATCAATTAGCCGCTTCCACTGCTCCAACCTCGAGATGGTAACCATCGGTATACCTCCAAGAATAGCTAGTTGGTTACTCCTAGCATCTCTTTCTTTTCATCTCTGACTGGAAAAACAAATACTCTCTCCACTAGGACCAAAGAGATAAACAACTCTAATAATTTCTAGAGACTTCTCCCTTCTATTCTATCAATCAAGAGAGAGCAATTTTCCTTAACAGCCTCAATAAATTCTTGAATCTGGCAGTAATGATGCTGAAGGGAAAACTAGCAGTTGAACTAGGTGAAGTATTTAATTTTTTGGTTACCGAAGAAAAACTAACAAGCGAAGAAGAATCTTGAAGCTTCCAAAAAGCAATTTGATCGCCTTCCAAAGTAATGCTCTCCTCTTCCCCGTGGAGCTCAGTTTTCTGAGGAAATCCTGAATAAATAACATTACTTCCCTCGATCGCTCCCATTGCTCCACTCCAAAAGTGCAGAAGGGTTATCCCCAGATTCTCAATTTCAACCTTATGATTAACCATTTTACAACTACTCTTAATCCATCCCGTAGAACCTAAAAACCATTGGAGAAGATCAAGAGCATGAATAGTTTGATGTTTAAACGGCAGATGGATGGTAGAAACCAATCATTCCCCCCTCTCCTATGATTCTAAAACCAACTCGGCTCATACCTCTTCTTCCAATCCTAAAGTTCTGTAAAACAATTGTTAATTTTGCTAAACCTTTTTAATTTTCACTTACAAGCGAATTAAAATCAAATTATTAAGTTAGTCATCCCTTCAGCCGTCATTCCTGAATGTTTCTATCAGGAATCCACCACCTCAACAGGAGGTAAGCCCCCTATAACCTCCAAAAAAAATGAAAAACTGAAAGGATAGACCATTATTGTTTCTCTAAGATTTATTATATTAAATTCCGTTTTCATCCTCATCTGGTGCTGCGAAGCAGCATAGGAGTCTATCCTTTATATTTAGCATAACACAAGTTTTAAAAACTGCAACACACTAAACCTGTTTTAAAATTGAAGTTACCTCTCCCCTTTCCGATGGTTGTTTACTAAAAATTTTTTAATTTTTTCTGGCTACGGATATAACTTCTTTATATGAAAAACGATTATCTTGCAAAATTACTTTAATCACTTTACAATTAAGAAACAATTTCAAAAAAGAAAGAAGAAGATAAAGAAAAGGGGAAATGGAATATCTACAGACTCTTTTAAAGTTAGCTTTAGCTATGGTTTTGGGGGGAATTATAGGGTGGGAAAGAGAAACAGTAAACAAACCTGCCGGGCTTAGAACTTATGTCTTAACCTGTCTAGGGGCTACTCTCATAACCATTGTTTCCGTTACTCTACCTGGTTCAGATCCAGGAAGAATAGCAGCTCAGGTAGTTTCTAGTATGGGAGTTTTAGGAGCAATAGTAGTACTTCGAGAAGGAACAGCATTACGAGGTATTACCACTGCTATCGCAATGTGGCTTATGGCCGGAGTAGGAATTGCTATAGGGGTAGGAGAATATTTTGCTGCTATAGTGGCCACTATCCTCACTTACGGTGTTTTGGTTTTCCTTCGCTCCTTCGAGGCTAAAATTTTGAAGCATGGGGCAGGAAGGCTGCTTACCGTAAAAGCTAAGAATAGACCAGGACTTATTGGAGATATCGGAAGCGTTTTAGGCAGTTACGAAGTAAATATAGTAGATATAAAATTAGAAATATCAGGAGAAGAAGCAGAAATCTCTTTTAAGGTAACTACTCCTTCAGGCATGGACCCCTCTTCTCTATTGCGAAAAATCCAAGATTTTCCTGATATTCAAACAGTAAGATGGGAGTGAAACTTTAATCTGTTAGCATCTGACGCTTATTGTTGATCTAATTCTCTATTTGCTTCCTCAATAGCCTCTTTTTGTTCCAGCCTCAGTTCTTGCAATTTTTGCTTTATTTTAGCATCCTGTAAAGCCAAAATTTCGCCGGCTAAAATTGCCCCATTCTGAGCTCCTGATTTTCCAATCCCCACACCAGCACACGGGACTCCCCCTGGCATCTGAACAATGGATAAAAGCGCATCGATTCCTAAAAGAGGAGAGGAATTAATAGGAACTCCAATAACAGGGATTATAGTCTTTGAAGCTATCACCCCAGGAAGATGAGCAGCAAAACCAGCAAGCGCAATAATTACCCCTACTCCTTCTCTTTCCCCTTTTTCTATAACTTCATTTACTTTTTCTGGCGAACGGTGAGCAGAGGCAATGAAAATCCGGCTCTCGATACCCAACTTATCAAGTATCCTGGTACACTCTTTTCCATACTCCAAATCGCTTTTACTTCCGCATACTACATATACTAAAGCCATTTTATTTCTCTCCTATAGCTCGAAAGCCAATGTCTCGGCGATAATAAATATTTTCAAAGTGGATTTCTGTTATTGCTCGATAAGCTTTATCTTTAGCCTCTTGCAAAGTTTTACCTCGAGCACAAACATTTAGAACTCTTCCCCCCGCGGTATAGAAACCATCAGCCCTTTTCTCTGTTCCAGCATGAAAAACTAAAACTTCATCATCTGCTCGGTTGGGGAATTTTTCTAGACCAAAAATCTTTTTACCTACCTCATAATTACCAGGATAACCTTTACTGGCCAAAACCACTCCCAGTATAGGAAAATCATTGACCGAGAATTTAATCTCACCCAGTTTTTTTTCCCAGATAGCCAGATTCACTTCTAACCAGTCATTATTCACTCGGGGAAGCACTACCTGAGTTTCTGGATCACCTAAACGCACATTAAACTCTAAAACCCAGGGTTCTTTTTCTCTATCTACCATAATACCCAGATAAATAACTCCCCGATATCTTAGCTTCTCTTTTTTAATACCCTCCAAAAGAGGATGGACAATCTCTTTTTCTACTTTTTCCCGTATTATTTCATCTATTACCGGAGCAGGGGAATAAGCGCCCATCCCTCCAGTATTAGGACCAATATCTCCTTCTCCCACTCTTTTGTGGTCTTGAGAAGAAGGAAGAAGAAAATAAGATTTGCCATCCCAAAGCACCATTACCGTAGCCTCTTCTCCTTCTAAAAAATCCTCTATAACTACTCGTTCTCCGGCGCTACCAAATTTTAGGTCCACCATGAGTTCTCCTAAAGCATCTATTGCTTCATCCACATCATAGGCAATATAAACTCCTTTACCTCCCGCTAAACCATCGGCTTTAATCACCAAAGGATATGCGTCTCTTTTTTTAAGATAATCTACTGCTTCCTCATAATCATCAAAAGTCTCAAAAGAAGAAGTAGGAATTTGGTATTTTTTCATAAAATTTTTAGCAAAAATTTTGCTGGACTCTAAAAGTGCTCCCCTCTGGTCTGGGCCAATAATGGGAAGAAAATGAGCTTCAAAGAGATCTACAATACCCTGAGAGAGAGGAGCTTCTGGACCAACAATAGTAAGGTCAATTTTTTCTTCTTGAGCAAAAGAAACCAGGTCGGAGAGAGATTTCCAGGGAACACATTCTCCAATTTCACTCATTCCTCCATTTCCTGGAGCACAATAAATCTTATCTACCAGTTTACTATGAGATATTTTCCAAGCTAAACAATGTTCTCTTCCTCCGCTTCCTACTACCATAACTTTCAATTTTTTCACCCCTTTTTAACGAATACCCTCCGTCCTGCTACGTCTAATTTATTCTCCAGAAATAGTTTGACTGCTTGAGGATAAATTTGATGTTCATATTGTAAAATTCGCTCCGATAAAGATTCTACCGTATCTTCATCTTCCACCGGACAAGAAGCTTGTAAAATTATTGGCCCGGTATCCATTCCTTCATCGACCAAATGAACAGTGCATCCGCTAACCTTAACTCCATACTCCAAGGCTTGTCTTTGGGCTTCTAAACCGGGGAAGGCGGGAAGAAGAGAAGGATGAATATTCATAATCCGCTGCCGGAACTGAGCAATTATTTTCTTCCCCACTATCCGCATATAACCAGCTAAACAAATAAGATAAGGATTTTCTTTTTCTAACACTTGAAGAAGAGCATCTTCATAAGCTCTTTTATGAGAAAAAGCATTGTAATCTAAAACTAAAATGGGTATAGAAGCTTTACGAGCTCGCTCGAGGGCAAGCGCTTGAGGGTTATCACTAATCACCAGGCTAATCTCTCCCGGTATATAGCCACTTTGAGTAGCTTCTATTAACGCTTGAAGGTTAGTTCCTCTACCAGAGACCAATACCACTATTTTTTTATCACTCAACTACCAGCACCTTCCTATCACTTTCTATTACTTCCCCAATCACAGTAACTTTTTCTCCTTCTTTTTCCAATACACGGGAAGCCTTATCTGCCTCCTCTCGAGAAACAATAAGCACTAAACCTATACCTAAGTTAAATACTCTCCACATTTCTTCTTCTTCAACGTTACCCAGTTTTTGAATATAAGAAAAAATCCCAGGAATTTCAATTTTAGATTTATAAATTTTAACTCCCAAATGAGGAGGAAGAATGCGGGGAATATTTCCCACCATCCCTCCTCCCGTGATGTGAGACACTCCTTTTACCTCCACTTCCCGAAAAAGAGGAAGAACTGATTTTACATAAATTCTAGTGGGGCGAAGTAATTCTTCTCCCAAGATTTTTCCATCAATTTGGCTGAAAAGGCTCACTCCTTGAGATTGTAAAACTTTCCTCACCAGAGAGTAACCATTACTGTGCAGGCCTGAAGAAGCTAGCCCTAAAAGAACATCTCCTTTTTGAATCTTTCCTCCATCGATTAAAGCATTTTTTTCTACTACCCCTACCGCAAAGCCAGCTAAGTCATAGTCACCTTCTTTATAAAAATCAGGCATCTCTGCCGTTTCTCCTCCCAAAAGAGTACAACCTGCTTCCTCACATCCCCGGACGATTCCCGATAGTATGCTTTTGAACTTTCTCTCTTCCAATTTTCCACAAGCTAAATAATCGAGGAAAAATATCGGTTCAGCCCCCACACATAAGACATCATTAACGCACATAGCTACGAGGTCAATACCCACAGTATCGTGTTTATCCAAATCGATGGCTATTTTTAATTTAGTGCCTACTCCATCACTTCCCGCCACTAAACACGGTTCCCTCCGCTTTTCTCCTAACCGAAAAACTCCCGAGAAACCTCCTACCCCAGAGATAACCTCAGGCCGGTAAGTACGAGAGACTAAACCTTTTATATCCTGGATTAGCTTATCTCCTAAGTCTATATCCACCCCTGCTTTTTTGTAACTCCATCTCTCCTCCATATTCATTCCTCTATACCTACCCTTTTCAAAATAAAATCTACCTGGCGAAGGAAATATTTATAATCAAAAAAGGATTCTAACTCCTCAGGAGAAAAATGTTCCCGAATGGAAGGATCTTTCTTAAGGACCTCAAGAAAAGATAGGCTTTCATCTTCCCAGGTTTTCATAGCACAGCGTTGCACTAAAGCATAAGCTTCTTCCCGAGTTAACCCCTTTTTTATCAATTCTAAAAGTATTCTCTCTGAAAAGACCAACCCTCGACTTTTCTCCAGATTTTTCTTCATATTTTCCGGGTAAACCACTAAATTATCCAATAAGCGCTGGAAGGTATGAAGTAAATAATCAGCTAAAATGAAGCAATCGGGAAGAATTATTCTTTCTACTGAAGAATGAGAAATATCTCGCTCATGCCAGAGGGGGATATTTTCCAGTGCTGCCATCAGATTACCCCGTAAAACCCGGCTCAATCCACAAATCTGCTCTCCAGTAATGGGGTTTTTCTTGTGAGGCATAGCAGATGAGCCCTTTTGCCCTTTACTAAATCCTTCTTCTACTTCTCTAATTTCTGTTCTTTGGAGATTGCGCAGCTCTACAGCAAATTTCTCTAAGCTTCCCCCTACCATGGTTAAAGCCCAGATTACCTCGGCATAGCGGTCTCTTTGAACAATCTGAGTAGAAACAGGGTCGGGTTCTAAACCTAATTCCTTACACACGTATTCTTCCACTCGAGGATCAAGGTGAGCAAAATTTCCCACTGCTCCGGAAACTTTACCTACCCTGATATTTTCCTTAGCTTTCTCTAATCTTTCTCGGTTACGAAGCATCTCTGCATACCATACTGCCATCTTCAGTCCAAAAGTGGTAGGTTCAGCATGAACGCCGTGAGTTCTTCCCACTATTAAAGTATAGCGATATTGCAAAGCCTTGTTTTTGATGGAAATCAACACTCCATCTATGTCTTTTAACACTAAATCCACAGACTCTTTCATCAAAAAAGCATTGGCAGTATCTAAAACATCGGAAGAAGTCATACCAAAATGGATGAACCGAGACTCAGGTCCTAAATTTTCCGATAAAGTAGTAAGAAAAGCAATGACATCATGATGAGTTATCTTCTCTATTTCTTGCATTCTATCGGGGGAAAAAGAAACCCCTTTTTTGATTTTTTCTAAATCTTCTGGAGATAGAAGACCTAATTTTTGTTGAGCTTCTAAAGCTAAAAGCTCTATTTTCAGCCAGATTTCAAAACGATGAATGTCACTCCAGATTTTTTTCATTTCTGGAAGAGTATACCTTTCAATCATTTTTTTCTTCCTCCTCTGTTTTATCACCGGAAGGTTTTCGAATTTCCTGACCACAGCGAGGGCAAAAACTGTCTTGAGGGTTTATTTTCTCCCCGCACTGAGAACAAGTTAATTCCTGCTTTTGATAAAAACCACAGCGAGGGCAATAAAGAGAACCCTCTTCTATGTATTCTCCACAAGAAGGACAAACTCGCCGGGGATTATTGCCTCCTAAACGACGCATTTTTTCCTCTAAATCCTCAATTTCCTCCTCAATAGAGAGCACTTCCTGGCAATTTTCTCTTACCTCTTCCCTCCCCCAATCTTTCCGCTCTATAAAAAGCTCATAAACTTTCTTCCCTAGCCGAAGAAGAGATTCTTCTTTTTCTTTCTCTAAAGAGACTACCTGCCAGCGCAAACGCCAGGAACGAAAGAAATTGAATATTACTCCTTTATTTTTATCCATCTATAAATTAGTCCTCCTGAGTTTCTCCTAATTTTAGCATAGAGATAATTCATCTTACATATTTTACAGGATAAAGAAAAGTCATTTTTTTATAAAAAACATCACTTTAAATGGCTATTCCACAATTCAAATATCAAAACACTAAAATAGTTAAAAAGTTCGTTCAAATCTGGTTTCTATATCGCTTAAGCAAAAGAGAATTGGTAACTACAGAGACAGAGCTAAGAGCCATAGCCGTTCCCCCCATAACCGGGGTAAAAACACCAAACATCGCTAAAGGTACAGTAATCAGGTTGTAGACGAACGCCCAAACTAAATTCTGCTTTATTTTCCTTCGGGTAAACTGAGAAAGACGCAAAGCAGAAATCAGACTCTTCAGCTCCCCATTCATCAAAATTACATCCGCACTCTCTATAGCGATGTCAGTTCCCGTACCTATGGCTATCCCTACATCAGCTTGAGCGAGAGCTGGAGCATCATTTATACCATCTCCCACCATAGCTATTACTTTTCCTTCTTCTTTTAATTTTCTGACTATCTCCACTTTTTCATCAGGCATAACCTCGGAAAAAACCTTATCAATACCAGCTTTCTGGGCTATAGCTTGAGCTACTATTTCGTGGTCACCAGTTACCATCGCCACCTCTAACCCCATTTGCTTTAGCTCGGATACAACTTCTCGAGCTTCATCTCTTATAGTATCATTGAGGGCAATAATTGCTCTTACCTTCCCCCCGGTTGCAGCTAAAACTACAGTTTTACCTTCTCTCTCCCATTGGCTTTTATATTCCGCTACCTCCATTAAATCTACTCCTTGAGATTTCAAAAGTTCCTCTTTTCCTATATACCAGACCTCATCCTGGTATTGAAAACGAATTCCTTCTCCCGGTAGAGCCTCAAATTTCTTTATTTCCTTATTAGGTACACCGAGTTTTTCTCCATACCTATTCAGAGCTTGACCTAAAGGGTGCTCGGACCGTTTTTCTCCTGAAGCAATTATCGCCCAGGTTTCATTTATGTCAAAAGGAGAAGGAACGAAAAAATCATCAACTGAGGGAGTTCCCCAGGTGATGGTGCCAGTTTTGTCTAAAAGAAAAGTATCAACTTTTCCTATTCCTTCTAAGTATTCTCCTCCCCGGAAAAAAATCCCCTTTTCTGCTCCCAGACCAATTCCCACCATAACTGCAGTAGGAGTAGCTAAACCTAAAGCACAAGGACAAGCTACCACTAAAACAGTGACCATATGCATGAGAGAACTAGCAAAGCCAGCCCCTTCTATATACCAACCCAAAAAAGTAATAACCGAAAGAACAATAATTACAGGAACAAACACAGCAGAAACCCGGTCAGCTAAACGCTCAAGGGGTGCTTTGGAGCCTTGAGCTTCTTCTACCATTTTAATGATACGAGCTAACACCATATCGGCTCCTACTTTAGTAGCTCGAAGAATAAAACTGCCTTCCCGGTTAATGGAACCCCCTATAACTTCGCAACCGGGATGTTTTTCTACTGGCATACTCTCGCCGGTAAGCAAAGATTCATCTACAGTAGAGTTCCCCTCTACAATTACGCCATCTACGGGGATGCGCTCACCAGGTTTTACTACCACCATATCTCCCACTTTTACTCTTTCTGCCGGAATATCTTTTTCCATTCCATTTTGAAGAACATGAGCAATCTCGGGTTGCAATTTTACCAATTTCTCTATAGCTTCAGAAGCTTTCCCTTTAGCTCTCTCTTCCAGCAGTTTTCCCAATAAAATTATGGTAATCAACATAGCAGAGGATTCAAAATAAAACACTCCCCAGCCAGCTACCAAAGAAATTAAGCTATAGAAATAAGCTACCGAAGTTCCTAAAGCTACAAGAACATCCATACTGGCGCTACCTAACTTCAAAGAATGATAAGCTCCCCGGTAAAAAGGCCAACCAGAGAAAAATTGCACCGGGGTAGCAAGAAGGAGCTGAATCCAGGGGTCAATCATAAACTGATCTTTCCCCACCCAATTGGCTACCATCATATAAAAAAGAGGAAACGACAAAAAAAGAGCCGCTAAAAACCTAATCTTTTGCCAGTTTTCTCTATTTCGTTTTCTTCCTTTTCCTTTTTCTGAAAGGACACGAGAAGGAGCTTGAACACCATAGCCCAGAGATTCTATGGCTTTTTCTATCTCAACCTGATTAATTATTCCGGGCACAAACTGAATATAGGCTTTATTAGAAGCTAAATTTACCACCGCTTTTTTAACTCCCGCAAGGGTGTTAAGTTTTTTCTCAATCCTTGCTGCACAAGAAGCACAAGACATCCCTTCAATCAAGAGTTCTATTTCTTCTTCTGGAACCTCATAACCAATTTGGGACACTTTATCCACTATATCCTGAAAATCAACTTCCCCTACGTCGTAGCCTACCGTCACTTTACCTGACGCTAAGTTAACATTTACTGAATGAATCCCAGGAATTTCTACCAGTCCTTTTTCTACTCGAGATGCACAGGCTGCACATTTCATCCCCGAGATGGGAATAGTAAGAATCTGATTATTTTTCTCCTTTTCCTCTTCCATGTTTAAGACCTCCGCATTTTTTATCTCATCATCCGGAAAATGGTAGCCAAAACTTCATCGATAACTCTCTCATCGCCGGATAAAATTTGTTCCTTTACACAAGATTTCATATGTTTCTCTAAAAGTAGGCGAGCTACACCATAAAGGGCAGACTGAATGGAGGCAATCTGATTTAAAATGTCATCACAATAAGCTTCTTCTTCAACCATGCGTTTAATCCCTCGCACTTGACCCTCGATACGGTTAAGCCTCACTAGAATTTCTTTCACTACCTTTTCATCATCCCAGAGCCTGTGCCTGCTATCTTCTAAACTATTGCCTTTATTGTTTATCTCTTCCATTTTCAACCTCCTAATTTCTGTTTTAATATAGTATACCACCCTACCCTATAATGTCAATAGAAAATTTTAGAAATCCACCACATTTTTATTAGATTGCACTATCTTGCATCATTCTCACTGGGTTATTAACAGTATCTTTTCTAGGGGGTTCTCAAGTGATTAACTCTCAATCTTTGCCCCGAAATTTATGTCAATAGTCTGTGAAAATGTCACCTAAAAAGGGGTAGTTTTATTCTCATAAA
>ENA-UPSB01000401-UPSB01000401.1-bioreactor-metagenome-genome-assembly--contig:-NODE-401-length-73714-cov-57.503632_pt1 | contig 73714 bp, 66 predicted proteins | sample MGYA00238182_ERZ773286 | MGnify/ENA primary metagenome ERZ773286 (study PRJEB29026, sample SAMN07631240) | bioreactor metagenome | isolation source: Switchgrass digestor | place: USA: Dartmouth... | reverse complement strand
TTTGTGCCCACAAAATGATGTTTTCTCGTCAAGGTGGGTATTATTTTACGCTTACTTTACCCCTATAGTGTTTATGGCTCAGCCTAAATTTGCTAGAACAATAATGATACTTACAGGCGCATGGAAAGGAGCAGGATATTATGCCGTTTTATTATTGACAGCAATTGTAAGTATTGACCAATCAATTTATGAATCAGCTAGTATAGATGGTGCAACTAGGCTTCAACAGATTGGATATATAACTATTCCTAACCTTGTGCCCACAATGAAAATAATAACCGTGTTGGGTTCAATGAACTTTTTGCGCAACTTTGATCAGATTTTCATTATGGGAAATGCAAATATATTTAGTAAAGTGAGAAATCTTTTGTATTTGATATACACTGAAGGTGTTGTTAATTTTAAGATAGGGATTGCTACTGCAGCTGCGACGATAGTGCTTGTGGCGACTTTTATAATATCTACTATTGTCCGCAGGTTGACTAAGTATGATGAAACCTTTAATTAGTAGAAGGCGGTGAAGTGAGTTGATGCTAGGAAGAAAGCGCAATCCGTTAGCAAACGAGTTGACTGTTTCACAAAAGGTTATAAATTTTGTATTTTTGGCTATTGTATTCATGCTTATGTTTTTACCGATGTGGAATGTCATCGTTGTATCTACATCTACTGCATTGGAATCTACCCGCGCAGGCGTCATATTGTGGTGGCGCAAATTTAGTTTGGAAGGGTATGCATATGTGTTTAGCGTGTTAAAGCTAGGAAGAGCATTTTTCAATTCCATGTATGTCTCTCTGTTCTCTACGGTATCACAAGTTATATTGTCGGCTTTAGGCGGTTACATATTACTGCAAAAAGATCTTCCCTTTCAAAGAATGATGACTTCTTTTATCCTTCTTACCATGATGATACCCGGGGACCTTACTCTGATCTCCATATATCAAGTTAACAAGCAATTGGGGTTGCTCAATTCATATACTGGTTTAATTGTAAATGGCCTTATCTCTGCTTTCTGTATACTGCTTATGAGAAATTATTTTTTAACGGTTCCTCTGTCTTTGGCGGAATCGGCTAGATTGGACGGTGCTAGCGAGTTTAGGATTTATTGGAACATTTTCTTACCTTTATCCATTCCAGGTCTAGCGACCGTTTCCTTTCTAGAGTTTGTTGGAAAGTGGAATTCTATCATGATACCCGCTACTTTGGTGACAGAGCAGAGGCTTTATACTTTGCCGCTATTGCTGAAAAGCGTTATTGTTGATTCATCTTCTATTTCCGGGATACCCCCTGCACCGGATAATGCCATTATGGCATCCATTGTTATATCTTCTGCTCCACTTCTATTTGTCTATTTCTTTGCACAAAGATATCTACTAGAAGGGATTACTTTAGGAGCGATCAAAGAATAAATGGGGGAGACATTTTAAGGAGGAAAACTATAATGGAGGCTACAAAAAAAATCACAGTATTCATCGATAAAGAAAGAGAGGGACAATATTTTGAGATACCGTTTGAAGTTCCGGATAACGTATCGAGGATAGATATAAAATATTCTTATCCACGATATTTGACAGTAAAAAATGGGATAGCGGAGGAAATATACGAAAAGAATATAATTGACCTTGGTTTGGTGGATGCGGATGGGAAATTTGTAGGAGCTTCTGGTTCCAATAAAACGCATATCTGGATAAGTGAATATGGTGCTAGTTTAGGATATGCTAAAACCAAAATAAAAAAGGGAAAATGGGCGATTATAGTTGGAGCTTATAAAATTATGGATAGCGGTGTCACCGTGGAATATGAAATCAATTTCACGTATAAAGAGAGGATCTTATTGCAAGGCGATTTACACGTGCATACTCTGTGTTCGGATGGCAATTTAAGCGTGGAAGAGGTAATCCTGTTTGCTAAAAAGGCAGGCCTAGATTTTATCTTTATCACTGATCACAATAATTATTTTCATAACAGGGCTTTGACAAGTGATGAAGATATTACTGTTATGCCAGGCGTGGAGTGGACTCATTTTAAAGGCCATGTGAGCATGCTGGGGATAGAGAAAGCATTCGATGGCGTTTACTATACCAATACCCTTGAAGAGACCCAAGAAAAATTGAGGATGGCGCGCCAAAAAGGGGCAATTGTATCAATTAACCATCCTTTTTGCCCGGATTGTGGCTTTAAATGGGGATTGAATAACGTAGAATACGATTGTATAGAGATTTGGAACGGACCTATGAAATGGTCGGATATGGAATGTATCAAATGGTGGCACGGTGAATTGTGCAAAGGGCGGAAGATACCCATAGTTGGAGGCAGTGATTTTCACAAATACGAGATAGGTAGAGGTATTGGTTGGCCAACAACCTGCATATATTCTATGTCAAGGTCTCCGTCTGATATATATGATGCCATTCGTCAAGGTATGGGTTTTGTCACTTATATGCCCAATGGGCCTACCGCTTATATTGAATGTAACGGGAGCATCCTTGGTCAAACTGTTAAATATAAGCCGTGCTTAAAGGTGAAATTTGCGTTCTCACGGCTGTATAAACATGATGTAATAAAGATAATTACAGGCGAAAGCAGTGAAGAGATAATTTGTGATAGCAATGCCAAGGAAATAGCGATCGAAAAAGAATTGAAAAACGTTCTGTTCTACCGAGTGGAAATATACAGGCCTTATATGGATGATTTTCCATCATTGCCTGTGTTAGTATCGAACCCGTTGTACGTGGATGGCGAGAATGTGAATAAGGTAGATTGATAAACAATTCTTAAAGATTTATTTTACCCTGCGGATACCCGGTGAAAGGATAGGGATTTGAAGATGAGAGAGCGGCGCAACGCTCTCTCCTCTTATTAATTCATAGGGCAGCTTCAATATTTTTATCGTCAGTCCGGCGGCTGCGTACGAATTGGCTTTGGTAGAGGTTGTAATAGACCCCTTTTCGATCCAGCAGCTCCTGGTGCGTCCCCTTTTCAACCATCCTGCCTTTGTCTATCACCGCGATCAAATCGGCATCCTTTATGGTGCTTAACCTGTGGGCTATGACAAAGTTGGTACGTCCCTTCATGAGGTTTCGCATGGCTTTCTGGATATATACCTCGGTGCGGGTATCCACGCTGGAGGTAGCCTCATCCAGTATGAGTATGGTGGGATCCGCGAGTACCGCGCGGGCAATGGCCAGAAGCTGGCGCTGCCCGTGGCTCAAATTGCTGCCGTCATCGCTGAGCACCGTGTCGTATCCCTGGGGCAGACGCATAATAAAGTCATGGGCATGGGCAATTTTGGCTGCCCGTTCCACCTCTTCATCGGTGGCATCAAGGCGGCCGTACCGTATGTTTTCGCGCACCGTGGCGTTGAACAGGTAGGTATCCTGCAGCACGATGCCCAGGGAAGCACGAAGGCTTTCACGTTTGACCTTTCTTATGTCAATGCCATCTATGCGTATGCTTCCCTCCATGACGTCATAAAATCGCATGAGCAGGTTTATTATGGTGGTTTTGCCGGCGCCGGTTTCCCCAACCAGCGCTACCGTTTGTCCGGGCTTTACTTCGAGGGAAAAGTCCCTCAGCACCACCTTTTCACCGTCGTAAGAGAATGATACGTTCTCAAACTCCACGTGGCCTTTTATGCCCCTTTCCCTCAGGTCCACAGCGTCCGGAGCGTCGGCCGGCTCCGGCTCCTCATCCAAAACTTGGAATACCCGTTCGGCACCAGCCGCCGCCGATAGAACCATGTTGTACTGATTGGCCATTTCATTTAAGGGCCGGGTGAACTGCCTCGAATAGTTGAGAAATATGGATATGGTTCCTACGGTTACGGCGCCGCCGATGTTGTTGACGGCCAATAGGCCTCCGATGCCCGCAACCAGCGCAAAGCCCAGGTTGTTGAGCATGTTCATGGTGGGCCCCATGATCCTGGACAACACTTGGGCCTTTAATGCTGTTACTTTGAGCTTTTGGTTGGACTCTTCAAAATCCGCGATGGCTTGCTGTTCACGGCAGAACAGCTTTACCACCTTTTGGCCCGAAATGGTTTCCTCTATCTTGCCGTTGAGTTCGCCCAACGTTTGCTGCTGCTGTACAAATAGTCTTCCGGTGTGTTTAGTTATAAACCGGGTTAGCAAGAACATTAAAGGAATTATCGATAGGGTTATTAGGGTAAGGGTCACGCTCTTTATCAGCATAAGTACTATCGTACCCATCAGGATAATGATTCCCGAGATAAACTGGATTAGGCTGGCGTGCAGGGTAATGGATATGGCGTCTATGTCGTTGGTCAAGCGGCTCATCAGTTCGCCATGGGTGTGAGCATCGAAGAATTTTAGCGGCAGTAGCTGGTATTTGCTGAACAGGTCCTTTCGGATGCGGGCCACGGTGTTTTCGGATACCGATGCCATGAAAAACCCCTGTAAAAAGGCTGCCAGCGAGTTTAGGATGTAGACTCCCAAAAGGGCTAATGAGATGCGCACTAGCCCCTGAAAGTCGCCCGTGATGATGTATTTGTCTATGGCCTGGCCGATGAGCAGTGGGCCTACCAATGTGCATGCTGTGTTGAGCAAAACGGCTAATATTGCCACTATCAACCCGGTAATATCGCCTTTCAGATATCTGCCTAGCCTGACAAGGGTTTTACCCAGATTTTTTGGCTTTTCTACCGGTCCTATGAAACGGCCCGGTGGGCCTCCCCTTCCGGGGCCGCGCATACCGGGACCACCCATACCCGGTCGGCGCATGCCGGGACCACCCATGCCCCGCATATTTTGAGCTGCGGAAGCGCTCCCGTGCCCATGGCCTTGGGAGGTTGGGGATGATTTGTCGGCTTGATGTGGGGCGCTTTTGACGTTGCTCCTATCTTCAGGCATAAACCCTTTCCTCCTTTCCTATCTGAGATCTGTAAATGTCCTGGTATAGCTGATTGGAAGCCAGCAGCTCCTCATGGGTACCTATTCCTGCTATCCGTCCATTCTCCAAAACGATGATCTTATCGGCATCCATGACCGAGCTTATGCGCTGGGCTATGATAAATGTGGTACATTTATGGCCCCACTGCCTTAGAGCCCTCTGTATTTTGGATTCGGTGGCCATGTCCACCGCGCTGGTGGCATCGTCCAAAATGAGTATTTTTGGCCTTTTCATGAGCGCGCGGGCAATGTTCAAACGCTGTTTTTGGCCACCTGACAGATTCACCCCTCCCTGGCTTAAGTCCGAGTCATAGCCGTTGGGGGTTTGCATTATGAACTGGTGGGCCTGGGCTATGTTTGCAACTTCTATGGCCTTCTGAAGGTCTGCGTCGGGGTCTCCCCAGCGAAGGTTATCCAATATGCTTCCGGAGAATAGGAGGGAATTTTGCATCACCATACCGATTTCCTTCCTCAGGTTGTAAAGGCTGTATTGCCGTATATCGATGCCATCAATTAATATGCGGCCTTCCTGGGGGTCATATAGCCGGGGGATAAGGTTAACCAGCGTGCTCTTGCCGGAGCCCGTTTCTCCAAGTATGGCTACCGTTTCGCCGGGCTGGGCGGTGAAGGATATGTTTTTCAATACCGGCTCTCCATCTGGGCCGTAACTAAAGGTCACGTTTTCAAACACCACCTGTCCCCGGGTTATTTTGGGTTCTTGTAATGCATCGTTCCTGTTTTCCGCCGGGTCAACGATATCCGGCTCTTCCATCAATACTTCCCTTATACGGTCCGCCGAAACCTTGCCTCTGGAAAAGGCGATCAGGTTAAAGGCGATCATCACCAGCGACATCATTATCCTTGCCAGGTAGTTGATAAATGCTATCAGCTCCCCGATTTGCAGCGTACCGCTTTGCACCTTTATGCCGCCCCACCACAATACCGCCACGGTAGCAAGGTTGGTGATCATCATCAAAACCGGCATACCGATGGACATGATCCTGCCGGCCGTGATGGCGATGTCCCGTAACTCTAGGTTTGCTATTCTAAAACGGCCTTCTTCGAAATCCTTGCGCAAAAACGCTTTTACCAGCCTGACCCCGGCTAGGTTTTCGCGCATTATGGTGTTCACCCTGTCTATTTTCGATTGGACCTGCCTGAACAGAGGGAAGCCCTTCTTGATTATGAATAAGGCAGCCATGATGGTAAGGGGCAGGGCTATCAATAGCACCGAAGCCAGGGAAGGGCTTATCCTTATGGTCATTATGATCGAACCGATACACAGCAGGGGAGAGCGGATCATCATGGCAAGGGACATGGTGACCACGTTTTGAAGCTGGGTAACATCGTTGGTGAGCCTGGTGATCAGCGACGAGGTTTGAAAGCGATCGAGGTTGGAAAATGAAAAGGTCTGAATCTTGCGGAACAGGTCGGAACGGATATCGGTACCAAACCCCAGCGCGGCAACGGTTGAGGTATAGGTACACCCTATTCCGCCTATCATTCCAATAAAGGCGATGCCCAGCATGATGAGGAGGCGGGTTAGTACGTAGTTCATGTCCCCGTTGGCGATACCGTTATCTACTATGTCCGCCATGTAATTGGGCTGCAACAGGTCCATATATACTTCCAATGCCATAAACAGGGGTGCCAATAGGACGTATACCCAGTATGGTTTTAGGTAGCGTGTAATCTTTACCATGCCTTACTCCTCCATTTCCCTTGGTTTAGGTTGTACAGATTTTCATGGAGCTTTAACAGAAGCCTGCGGAATTCTTCCAGTTCTTGCTCGGAAAAGTTATAAAAGCAGGCACTTTCCAGTTCTTGCAGTCCTTCCTTCATCCGCTGGTCTACCATACGCCCCCTTTCGGTTGCGTAGATGCAAAATGCCCTCTGGTCATTGGGATCTGGAATTCTTTCGATGAGCCCGGCTTTTTCCAGCTTTTGCAGAAGTGCGGTGGTGGAGGCCGGCGTGATAAATAGCTTTTCGCTGAGCTGACGCTGGCTTATGCCTTCGTTGGCTATGATTATTGCCAGGACGAAGGGTTGCCCGTGTTCAAGTCCATTTTCGTGGGCCAGCTTTCTGAAAAGGTCACGGTGCAGCTTGGAAGTTTGAGCAAATATACGGCCTAGAGGTTCGTTGGGAGTTATTTCGCATGAATGCATTATATCCCCCTTTCCATAATGGAATGATGAAAAATATTCGCCTTCAAATATAGTTAGTTAACTAACTAATCTAATATTATAAATTTTGAATTGCTATTGTCAAGCAAAAATTTATGTACGGGACAAAAAAAGCCCGGGCTTTGTCCTGTGGCGCAAAAGCGTTAATGGATGGTATCGTCTTACCTATGATGGCAGTATGATGGCCTTATATTGTCCTGCTGTTCCTAAAGCTATTGAAATTGTTTAATTTATTTATAGATCCTGCAGGAAATATTTAAGCAATGTCGAATAAATGTCGGGTGGATATAAGTTTTCAGCGACAAACATACAGATAGTTATGGCTATTATATGGGAATATAATAAAGCTATTTATGAACCGGTTGTACCGCACATACATTGAATTTTATAGGAGTGGAAATATGAAAGAGAGGAACATGTTTTTTTACATAGGAACCTATACCGACAAATCGAGTAGAGGTATATACGGCTTCCGATTTGATCCGCTTACAGGAGAGCATACAGCTCCCCGGTTGATAGCCGAAATGGTTTCCCCTTCTTATTTGACAATGAACAATTCAAGAAGCATCCTCTATGCCGTTTCGGAACCCACCGATGGCAGTAAGGGAGCGATTGCGGCATTTACCGTTAACCCTCAAAATGGAGAATTAGAAAAAATAAATCAAGTTATGGCGCCCGGGAAGGGACTTTGCCATGTTTTGCTGGATAAGAAGGAACGATACCTGTTTACGGCCTGTTACCCTGATGCTACCGTACAGGTTTATAAGTTAAACGGAGACGGAAGCATAGGAGATATGACGTGTATAAAGCAGCATTTTGGGCAGGGAGTAAATCCCGTTAGGCAAAGGCAGGCCCATGCCCATGCCACGTGTATGACGCCGGACCAACGCTATTTATGCGTTTGCGATTTAGGAATTGATCAATTGGTGGTTTATGATTTTGATCCGGAAAATGGGAATTTAAAGCGAAATGAGTCCATGACCCTATCCTTACCTCCGGGCTGTGGGCCCAGGCATGTGGTTTTTCATCCCAATGGTAAATATGCATACGTAATAGCCGAGCTTTCCTCGCAGGTAATCGTACTATCTTATGATGAAAACAGAGGCTTTAAAATAGTGCAGGTAATAGATGCGCTGGAAGATAAGCGGGTCAGTTCAATTGCTGCAGCAATACGTATCGATAAAAACGGGAAGCATCTGTATAGCTCTAACCGGGGAGAAGACAGCATTTCCCATTTCAAAATCGATCTGCAGACCGGTAAGCTAACCCATATTGGCAATACGCCAACTTATGGGAAAACTCCGAGGGATTTTATAATAGATGAAAGCGGCCGTTACCTGATCTGTGCCAACCAGGATTCCGATAATGTGGTAATTTATGATATTAATCTGGAGGATGGAAAATTGCTAATGAAAAAGGAGATAAAAGCTATTTCCCAACCGGTGTGCGTAGTAAATATTGAGCTTGAATAATTGATAAAGGATTTGTATTGAGAGATTGCCGGGTAAGGGGTATGGAAGGTTTACTTAAGTATAATAAAAGAATAGGAGGTATTTTGTATGTCAAAGGTAGCTCTTGTGACAGGTTCCGGAAGGGGGATTGGGTGCGGTATCGCCCTTGAATTTGGGAGGCGCGGTTATGATGTAGTTATACATCACCGCAAGGAGCCCGAAGGAGCTGCCCAGGTGGCGGAGGCCATCAGGCGGCTTGGCAGGAGGGCAGAGATTTTGGTAGGAGATTTGAGCGACGTAGCCGTACCTGCCAGAATCGTCGAAGAAGCATGGCAGCTGATGGGCAAGATAGACGTATTGGTCAACAACGCAGGGATTGTTCCCATGAAGCCTTTTATTGAAATGGATCTTGAAAGCGTGGAACAGTGCTATAAGGTAGACTTCAGGGCCCCCTATCTTTGCGCTCAACGGGCTGCTCAATTGATGATAAAAGAAGGTATCAAGGGGTCTATCATCAATATCACTTCGGTGCATCAGGAGAGAACTAACGATAGGGACACCATTTACGGTTCTATGAAAGCCGCTCTGGCCAGGGCGACGGAAGCAATGGCCTTAGAACTGGCGCCTTATGGGATACGGGTAAATGCAGTAGCGCCCGGGCTAACGCTGCTTAAAGAACCTGAAGGAGAAAGAAAGGCCTTTATAGAAACAATACAGAAGTCCATTCCTCTGAGAAGGCCGGGGCGTATAGAGGATGTGGCCAGGGCAGTGGTATGGCTGGCATCGGAAGAGGCCGATTATGTGACCGGTATAACCTTAAGGGTAGATGGGGGATTAAATCTGCCCATGATGCAGGCACTGCTGGAAGGCCGGCAGACATACATATAATGTTTTGGATTTCAATGCTGTCAGCTTGTAAATTGAAAGGATGATCGGTATGGAAAACCTGAAGATTCGGGATGTGAGAACCATATTGACGGCTCCGGAGGGTATAGCTTTAGTAGTGGTTAAAGTGGAAACTACCGAGCCGGAGCTATATGGCCTGGGTTGTGCTACTTTTACACAGCGCCCGCTGGCTGTACGTTCAGCTATAGATGATTACTTGAAACCGTTTTTAATAGGAAAGGATCCAAGGCGTATTGAAGACATATGGCAATCAGCGATGGTTAGTGCCTATTGGCGGAACGGTCCGGTGCTCAATAATGCTTTGTCGGGAGTAGATATGGCCTTATGGGATATCAAGGGGAAATTGGCGGGCATGCCGGTATATGAGTTATTAGGAGGAAAGTGTCGAGAAGGAGCGGCTCTTTATCGCCATGCCGATGGAAGGGATGAAAAGGAAGTAGAGGATAATGTACGCAAGTGGATGGAACAGGGATACCGATACATAAGATGCCAGATGGGGGGGTACGGAGGCAGAGGACACACTATTCATAAGACCAGGAACGCACCGCCGGGAGCTTATTACGACCCGGATGCATATGCCCGCAGCGTTGTGAAACTTTTTGCCCATCTTAGAAAAGAGCTGGGATTTGAAATACAGCTTCTTCATGATGTTCATGAGCGCCTGGTACCCATTGAGGCGGTTCGCCTGTCCAAGCAGCTGGAGCCCTATAACCTTTTCTTCCTGGAGGATGCGCTTCCTCCCGAACAGATAGAATGGTTTAAAATGGTTCGCCAGCAAACCACCACGCCCATAGCCATGGGCGAATTGTTCAACAATCCCCATGAATGGACTTCCCTGATTGTCAACAGGTTGATCGATTTCATCAGAGTTCACATTAGCCAGATAGGCGGTATTACTCCGGCGAAAAAATTGGCTGTATTGTGCGAAGCTTTTGGTATACGCACCGCCTGGCATGGACCCGGGGATGTATCGCCTGTGGGCCATGCAGCTAATATACATTTAGATGTGAGTTGCCCTAACTTTGGAGTTCAGGAGTGGAGCGGGATAAGCGATAAGCTGCGGGAGGTTTTCCCGGGTGCCCCTGAAGTTGAAGACGGATATGCTTATCCCAACGATAAACCGGGGCTTGGAATCGATATAGATGAAAGAAAAGCGGCCAAATATCCGATATCCAATGAGCTTCCCAGCTGGACGCTGGCCCGCTTCCCGGATGGTACGGCGGTAAAACCTTGAAAAAAAACTTCCTGTCAGTGGTTGGGGTGGGATTTATTGCGATCCCGCCCCATCGCCGTTTTAAGCCCACTTTTGTGATCAATAAAATTACGTGCGTTTTTTGTGCAGCTGGTAAACCTGTGTGCAAAGGATGTAAACCTGTCTATAAGGAATTAAACTCTATTTTTTTATATTCACAGGAAAATCGCTTAAATAGTTTGCAGCTTATTTAAAGCGGTAATTTTTCTGTTATGATATAATAGGATGCGATGGGATAGCGATGGGATTCGTTTGTCGAGATCTCATGCCGCTGAAGATGTTAAGGGCTTGTGAAGCATATCGGATGATAAAATATAACGGCATTAGGCATAATGAGGTACGAGGCAGTTAAACGCCGTTTGCAAGGAGGACAGTGGTGAATGGCGAAAGCTTATATACTTAAGAACAAGGAGAAGCGAACCCTGTACGGCCATCCCTGGATATTTAAGAGCGATATAGAGCGAATTGAAGGGGACTGCCAGCCCGGAGATGTTGTAGATGTATACTCATATAAAGGAAGGTTTTTGGGGAGGGGTTACTACAACCCCCGGTCTCAAATTGCTATACGGCTGCTCACCCGGGAACAGGAGGACATAGATGCCGACTTTTTCTACAGGAGAATACGCAGTGCCTGGGAATACAGAAAGCAGTTTGCGGATTTAAACAGCTGCAGGGTGGTCTTTGCAGAATCGGATTTCCTGCCCGCCCTTATAGTGGACAAGTTTTCGAATTACCTCGTCATGCAGAACCTGGCCCTGGGCATCGACAGGTACAAGCACCTTTTGGCGGATATACTGGATGATGTTGTAAAGCCCGAAGGCATCTATGAGAGAAACGATGCGCCCGTGAGGGAGCTGGAGGGACTGGACCAGAGAAAGGGATACATCAAGGGAAAGTTTGATACGAACGTCATCATGAGGGAGAATGGCATTAAGTTCCTGGTGGATATTGAAAATGGGCAGAAGACGGGCTATTTCCTCGATCAGAAAGAAAACAGGGCGGCAATACAGCCCTTTGTAAGGGGAGCAAGGGTTCTGGATTGTTTTACCCATACGGGAGCGTTTGCTTTGCATGCGGCGCATTACGGAGCTGATAGCGTTCTGGGCATAGACATTTCGGAGCATGCCGTGGAGGTGGCTAAAAGGAATGCCGCCTTAAACGGATATGAAGGGATATGCCGGTTTGAGGTGGGTAACGCATTTGACGTTTTAAGGAAATATCATAAAGAAAGGAACATCTTCGATGTGGTCATACTTGACCCACCGGCCTTTACAAAGTCTCGTGATACCGTCCAAAATGCCATAAGGGGCTATAAGGAGATAAATTTGAGGGCTATGAAGATAATAAGGCCGGGAGGATATCTCATAACCTGCTCATGTTCCCAGCACATAGAGCCCGAGCTATTTATAGACATCCTGTACACCGCCGCCATTGACGCCAGGAGGGATGTCAGGATGGTGGAAAGGCGTTCTCAGGCCAAGGATCACCCCGTGCTGCTGGCATCAAAGGAGACCGAGTATTTAAAATGCGTTATTTTACAAATATGCTGACAAAAGGAAAAAGGGATTTGCAGGATGGCATTCAAGGATGTAACGGGCCGCTCCGTTTGAAAATCAAGTTTTACCATGATAATATATTCTGCAGGAAATAATTGGGGAGATTTACTTTAATGGAGAGGAGGTAACGGCGTCCCACTGTTCATAAGGAGTGGGAGTGTCTGCCTGCAGACCATGATAAAGCTATTGCTTGTTGAGGACGATGAAGCCATTACCGCGGGGTTGGAGTATTCCCTGTCGCAGGAGGGCTTTAAGGTTGTAACCTGCCATAATGCCGCATCGGCTTTTGATAAAATACAGTCCCAGGATTTCGATTTTGCAATCATAGATATATCCCTCCCCGACGGTAACGGATTTGATATCTGCAAGAGGTTAAAGGAAAAAGGGGATGTACCGGTGATATTTCTGACCGCCCGGGATGATGAAGGAAGCGTGGTCATGGGGCTTGACATAGGAGCTGACGATTACATTACAAAGCCGTTTAGGTTGAGGGAGCTTCATTCCCGGATTCGGGCTGTGCTCCGCAGGGTGAACAAATCGACCGAAGACCGGATTATCCGTATCGGCAGCTTAGCCGTCAATCCGGCTGAGGGTAAGGTCAGGAAAAACGGCAATGAGGTATTCTTGACGGCTCTGGAGTACCGCCTTTTGCTCACCCTTGTTACCAACAGGGGACGGGTGCTCACCCGGGAGCAGCTGCTTCAAAGTATCTGGGATGTTTCTGGCGACTTCGTCAATGATAATACCCTCACGGTCTACATTAAGCGTTTGAGGGAAAAGATAGAGGACGATCCCCAAAACCCCACCATCATAAAAACCGTACGCGGCATAGGATATCGGGTATAATGGCGTATATTTTTTTGCCACAAAGCGAAAAGTTACGCTAGGAACATAGGGGCTTTGCACCATATTTATAAAAGCGATTTTATGGCGGGGTTAAAGATATTAATAGAAATTATAATACCGGGTACGGGTGGCTGCGGCCTTGCGTTTGAGACAGTTAATATGAGGCTGCTGGCCATAATCATTATCGGGGGGATGTAAGGATGTCCCTGTGGAGAAATAGAGAAATAAAGAGGTTTACTGCGTCGCTTTTTACTGTGAGCGCCATTTTAGCCATTACAGGTTTTTCTATCAGCATTGAAGCCGGAATCCTGGTTTTGATTACGGCTTTTTTGTTATGCTTAACGTTCTTTGCTTTCACGGTCTATCGATACAGGCAGATAAGAAGGCTGTCCGACTATTTGAGGCGGATCTGCGCGGGGGAGCATTCCCTCGATATACGGGATAACGTCGAAGGAGAGCTCAGCATATTGAAGAACGAGATATACAAGGTTACCCTGATGCTTTCGGAGTACAACAAAAAGCTGCAAAGCGAAAAATTGCGCCTATCCGAGCACATGGCCGACATTTCCCATCAGCTTAAGACCCCTCTTACATCCATGATGGTCATGGTTGATCTGCTGGGCGATGAAGATCTGCCGCCCGAAAAGCGCCGTGAGTTCGTCGCCCGCCTTTCCTCCCAGCTGAAGCGTATAGAGTGGCTGGTCTCATCCCTGCTCAAGATGGCCAGGCTGGATGCCGGTGTGGTTAAGATGAAACGGGAGAGGGTTAAGATGCACACCCTTATAGAAAACGCTTTGAGACCCCTCCTCATACCCATGGAAGTTAAGGATATCGCCTATACCGTAACGGGAGAAGATGAAATGCTGACGTGCGACGTCCAATGGACTACCGAGGCAATCATAAATATCCTGAAAAACTGCGTGGAGCACGTCCCCGAGCATGGTAGAATCGGAATCGCCGCCCGGGATAACCCGCTTTACTTTGAAATCCGCATATCGGATAACGGTCCGGGCATAAGCAAGGAGGATCTGCCCCACATATTTACCCGCTTTTATAGGGGCAAAAATGCATCGCCTGACAGCGTAGGGATAGGCCTTGCCATGGCCAGAAGCATAATCAAGGAGCAAAACGGCGATGTCACTGTGGAAAGCCGGGAGGGCAGGGGAACGACCTTCTTCATTCGCCTGTATAAGGCGGTTGTATAGGAGTGGTTTGGCAATTCTTTTGTGTTGTGGACATCCATTGTTTGAAATTGTGCCTTTATAATGGTTGTAACTTTTTTTAAGGCCACAGGTGCAGCTTTGGGTATGACCAGGAATGCACGGGATACGCTTCCAGAGCACGGTAAAAATGACAAAACTGTCACGCTATAAGTCACCCGGATGTAACTTAGTCATGGTAGACTCATCCTTGAAACAAAAATGTTCTGGAGGTGCTATATGGAGATACTACGGATTGAAAACCTTACAAAGGTATATGGGAAAGGGGAGACGGCGGTCACCGCTCTGGATGGCGTCTCCTTTTCGGTGGAGAAGGGCGAGTTTGTTGCCATAATTGGGCCGTCGGGTTCGGGCAAATCGACTCTGCTCCACATACTGGGCGGGGTGGATTATCCCACTTCTGGCAAGGTGTACATCGACGGCACCGACATCTACAGCCTGGACAGGTCAAGGCTGGCCATCTTCAGGCGCAGGCAGATCGGCCTGATCTACCAGTTTTACAACCTGATTCCCGTGCTGGACGTGGAGGAGAATATAATGCTGCCCCTGCTTTTGGACGGCAGGAAGGAGGATAGGGCGCGCTTGAATGAGCTGCTTACCACCCTGGGGCTTAAGGACAGGGCCAAACATTTGCCGAACCAGCTATCGGGCGGACAGCAGCAGAGGGTGGCCATAGGCCGAGCGCTTATTACCAATCCGGCTTTGGTACTGGCCGATGAACCTACAGGCAATCTGGACAGTAAAAACAGCGCTGAAATCGTCGAACTGCTCAAGATGTACAACCAGAAATACAATCAGACCCTCATAATCGTGACGCACGATGAGAGGATTGCCCTGCAGTCAAGCCGTATCATCAGCCTGGAGGACGGCAGGATCGTAAGGGATGAGGTGATCTGGCCATGAACGTTATGAATAAGGTTACGCTGGCTGCTTTAAAGAGAAGCAGGACACGCACCATCGTCACCATAATCGGCATCATACTGTCCACTGCCATGATAGCTGCGGTGACCACATTTGTATCCAGCTTTCAGAACTTCCTAATCGACTATACAAAGGCCGATACGGGGGACTGGCATGCTGCCATTTACGGTGCCGAAATGGATACAATTGAAAGCATAGAAAAAAACGAAGAGGTGCATGAGGTTGCCCTAACCAGGGGCGTAGGCTATGCCCTGCTCGAGGGAGGATTGAACGAATATAAGCCCTATCTTTATATCCTGGGTTTTGATGAAAAGGCCTTCCATATGTTGCCGGTGCATTTGAGAAGCGGTAGGCTACCGCAAAATGAAAACGAGGTCGTCGTGCCTTATCACGTATTCACCAACGGGGGCGTACAATACGAGATAGGCGACATCATTGAACCCGAGATTGGCTACAGGGTTTCGGAAGATGGTACCGTTCTGGGACAGGGGGATCCTTACAGGCATGAGCAGGACGGCGTATCCGAAAGGCTGGTGATCACGGATACCAGGACCTATAAAGTGGTGGGGGTATGCGAAAGGCCGCCGCTTGCGATAGAGCAGTTCTCCGCTCCCGGGTATACCCTTATCACAGTCCTTGACAAAGGTAAGCTGGGACGAAATGGTGCTGTCGATGTGTATATAAAGTTTAAGAATCCTCGAAGGGTGTACGACATGTATGACAGCCTGGGTATGGATAAGCTGCAATACAGGGACTACGCATACAATAATGAGCTGCTAAGGTTTATGGGTATAAGTCGAAATGACAACTTTATGAACGTCTTGTATGGCCTTGCATCCATACTGATTGGCCTTATAATGGTCGGTTCGGTGTCATGCATATACAACTCGTTTTCCATATCGGTCAGCGAACGAAAAAAATATTTTGGCCTGCTATCCAGCATCGGCGCCACAGCAAAGCAGATCAGGCATTCCGTGTTCTTTGAGGCTCTGGTACTGGCAGCCATAGGCATACCTGTTGGCATATTGTCGGGCATTGCTGGAATAGGCGTTACGTTGCATCTGTTAAAGGAGCTTTTCGCCAGCATCATCGCCATGGGGGATCGCGTAAGCCTGACGCTGTCGGTGTCGATGCCATCGGTTATAGCTGCAGCCATTCTAGCGCTAATTACCGTACTGATATCGGCATATATACCGGCATGGCGCAGCGGGAAGATATCGCCAATCGATGCCATCAAACAGACAGCCGATATCAGGCTCACCGCGCGGCAGGTCAGGACATGGCGCTTGACACGCAAGCTGTTCGGCATGGAAGGAGATCTGGCACTGAAAAATTTAAAGAGGAGCCGCAAGCGTTACCGCAGTACTGTGGTCTCGCTGTTCATGAGCATAGTCCTGTTCGTATCGGCCTCGTCCTTTTCGATGTATCTTATGGACAGCGTTTCCAATGTATATCAGGATGTGGATTATGACCTGTATTACTCCACCAACGAAACGGGAGACTTGAAGGATTCCACCCTTGAGGTTTACAGGAATATCATCCTGCTGGACAGCATAGAACAGGGTTCCATCGTGAGAACTGCTTATGCCCAAACCGAGGTGTCGAAGGAGTACCTTACTCAATCGTTTTATGAGCGGATGATCGATAACGGTTTTATCTCCGGAGGGCAGGAGGCTCCCATAAATGTGTTCCTGTACAGCGTTGACCCCAATACCTTTAAATATTACCTCGCCCACCTGGGGCTTGATGAAGCGCTTTTTGTAAATCCCGATTCTTCTGCCGGGATTATAATAGATTATCAACATTATTATGATAGCCAGCAGGAAAGGTTTATAAATTCAAGCATATTTGGCAGCAAAAAGCCCGGGAGCATGGCCCTGGTTGTTGAGTTGGAAGATGGTAAGGGGCAGTTGAAGGAGGATGTTCAAATCGTTGCGTTTGCCGATGAGTCTCCCTTCGGTGTGCCGGATTATGTTGAAAGCATCAACTCAATCGTCCTTGTGGTCAGCGATGAGACGAGGAAGACCCTTTTCGATGGTGAGGAGAAAATCTGGAACCCTGCCTATATGTATTTTGCAGCCGTAGATCATGCCAAAGCCGAACAGGATATAATGGACATACTTGTGGATGCAGGGCTTCCAACCTATAACCTGCACAATACAGCCAGAAACATGCAAAATACCCGCAATATCGTCACCATCATATCGGTGTTCTCCTACGGGTTTATAGTCCTGATTTCCCTCATAAGCATCGCCAACGTGTTCAACACCATCTCCACCAACATCAACCTGAGGAGAATAGAGTTTGCCATGTTGAAATCGGTGGGCATGACCGACAGCAGCTTCAACAGGATGCTCAACTATGAGTGCATATTTTACGGGGTAAGGGCATTGCTTTACGGGCTGCCGGTTTCGATACTTGTCACCTACCTCATCCATGTTAAAATACAGCAGGGGGTTGAAATGCCCTTCCGCCTTCCGACGGCCAGCATAGCCATAAGCGTTTTGAGCGTGTTTTTCGTGGTGTTTGCCAGCATGGTGTATTCCATGAGAAAGATAAGGCATGAGAACATCATGGATGTCATAAAGAGCGAGAGCGTGTAGGAATATAAGGCCTGGTAAAGCCTTATGCTTGCTCCAAGCATTTCAACAAACATTTATTGTATAATTGGTTACACAATGGAAAAGGCGCCGGCTGAAAAAGTCGGCGCCCTTTATGTCCTGTATACTCGCTATCCGATTTTAAACGACGCGTTACGAAAGTTTTATATAAGGACGGCTTATCCTTAAATAAAGATAAGTATGATAAAGTTGAGTATAAACAGCAGCGTTGATACCCACAGGATGGGATGGATGTCTTTTTGCTGCCCCCTGCAGAGCTTGACCAGGCAGTAAAATATGAATCCCGTTGCAATACCGTATGAAATGCTGTAGCAAAGGGCCATGAAGATGCCTGCAAAGAAAGCGGGTATTGCTTCGTTTAAGTCATCCCACTTGATCTCTTTGAAGGCCGACATCATCATGATGCCTACTGCGATCAGGGCCGCTGCAGTTGCCTGTGCGGGCACCAGGCCGGCTACGGGTGCGAGGAAAATGCAGGCCAGCATCAAAAGTGCCGTGACAACGCTGGTCAAGCCGGTACGGCCACCAGCGCCTATGCCGGCGGCGCTTTCAACGTAGGTTGTTGTGTTGGATGTACCGAATATCGCACCTATGGAAGTGGCGATTGAGTCGGCAAACAAAGCCTTATCCATCTTGGACTTGAATCCGCTGCTGGTTTCCATGAGCCTGATATCCTCTTCGCTGAATATGCCGCTTTGACGGCCGGTTCCTATGAAAGTTCCTATGGTATCGAAGGTGTCGGCAAGGCTGAATGCAAATATGGTCATCAGCACTAGAGGGAGCTTTTCGGGATCGGCAAACAGAGAACCCATTCCTTCGGGACCAAAGGCCGCACCAAAGGTTGTGCCCAGCTGTGCAAAGGCCTCACCCAGTCCAGAGGTGGTTCCAGCCTGGGTAACATCAACTACTCCCATGGGGATGCCGATGATGGTGGTGGCGATGATGCCGATCAGGATTGCTCCTCTTACCTTAAATACCAGCAGGATGAAGGTTAAAATAATGCCGATGATGGCGAGGATAACTCCCGGGTTATTGAAAGTTACAAGAGCGGGCACAATGCTGGAATCGGATATTACTGTGCCACTTTCCAACAATGTATATGTGCCGGGGTCTGAAGTGAAGTTTAGCAATCCGGCGTTTTTGATTCCTATATAAGCTATGAAGATGCCGATACCGCCGCCAATTGCATTTTGCATGCTGACGGGTATGGCTTTGATGATGGATTTACGGATCTTAGTAACGGTGATGATGATGTTTATGATACCGCATATGAAGACCATTGCCAGCGCCTGCTGCCAGCTGAATCCCAAGCCAAAACATACCGTGTAGGTAAAGAAGGCGTTTAAGCCCATTCCAGGAGCCTGTGCATAAGGTACGTTGGCAAAAAGGCCCATGACCAGAGTGCCCACTACCGAGGCGATGATTGTAGCCAGGAATACGGCCTCTCGTGGCATGCCCGTCTGTGAGAGGATGGCCGGATTGACGAAGATGATGTACGACATGGCAAAGAAGGTAGTAAGACCGGCCAAAATTTCGGTGGAGACTTTAGAACCGCTCTCGCTGATCTTGAAAAATTTGTCCATCAATAAAACCTCCTCTTAAAAATATAATCGAACGATTAATTGTAATTTTGTAAAAACCTAAGGGGCCAAAACCATTTAATTATGCCAATGATGTGTTTTACATTCATATAATACCGTATATTCTTAAAAAATGCAAATGAAATTTTCGAATTTTTTGTACAAAATCGGGACATTGTAAAATAATTGGGGGACAAAACGGATAATTTATAAACTTTCATTTTATTATTATGGTCCAATGAAAATATGTGTCATATGCGATACCATTGGGATATTATAATGAATAAAAATGAGTTGTTAAAAATTAATAATGAAAACAGATGTTTGGATATTGACACGATATGAACCGATGTTATATTATTTATAAAAATACAGAGGGGTGAATGGAATGAAGAGGTATAGCGTAATCTTTTTGCTGGTCTTATCCATGCTGATATTTGCGGGTTGTTCGCAATCGGCGTCTACAAATCAGAATGTCATCAAGATAGGCGTCAACTACGAGCTGTCCGGCAAAGTTGCGACATATGGTCAAAGCTCAGTAGAGGGTATAGAGCTGGCCATTGAGCAGATCAATGAGGCTGGCGGCATAAACGGCAAGAAAATCCAGCTTGTAAAGTATGATAACAAATCCGAAGCTTCTGAAGCCACTACTCTGGCTACAAGGTTGATGACCCAGGACAAAGTGGTGGCTGTACTGGGGCCTGCTACTTCGGGGGCCTTTATGGCAACCATTCCGGTAGCAAATCAGAACAAGGTGCCTGTAATCTCCGGTTCTGCGACTGCCAACAATGTAACGGTAGACGACAACGGGGTAAAGGAATATGCTTTCCGCATCTGCTTTACCGATTCGCAGCAGGGCAGCGCTGCAGCCACATTTGCCCTGGAGAACCTTTCGAGTAAGAAGGCCGTTATAATCATGGATAGCTCCAGCGACTATGCCAAAGGCCTTGCAGACGCTTTTACCTCCACATTTGAGGCTGGCGGCGGCACCATTGTTGCCCAGGAAGCTTATATGGAAGGCGACACCGATTTTAACGCTGTATTGACCAGCATAAAAGGTAAGGATTTTGACGTGATATACATTCCCGGATATTATAATGAGGCTGGTTTGATCATCAAGCAGGCCCGTGCCCAGGGCATCAATGTTCCGGTAGTGGGAGCTGACGGCTTTGACTCGCCCAAGCTGACCGAATTGGCCGGTGCGGATGCGCTTAACGATGTCTACTTTACCAATCACTATTCGTCGGTCGATTCAAGTTCTCTGGTGGCTGAATTCGTTAAGGCCTTCAAGGCCAAGTATAACAAGGAGCCCGATGCTTTTGGCGCGTTGGGATATGATCTAGGCAGATTTGTGGCCGATGCTTTGAGCAGGGCGGAGAAGGCCGATGGAGAGTCGTTGAAGAAAGCTATAGAGGCAACCGAGAATTTTGAAGGTGTAACCGGAAATATGAGCGTGGATGAGAACCATAACGTGGTGAAGGATATAATCGTCATCGAATTGAAGGACGGACAACAATACAAAACCTATAGGGTTACAGAGTAAGAAGTTTTTAAGTAAATTTAGACGCCATATCAAGGATCAGCATGCATATAAGTGAGGGCGTTTATTGCGTCCTCACTTATATGTGTTTAAGCGCGGAATGTGTTTATATGAAACCGCACGGGAGATATGGAAGGTGTTGTCGCCCTTCGGAGCACAAAATTTTTCCAGTTGTATACGCTCATATGTTACCATAGCATGGAGATTTTGGCGCTGAAACTGTATTGAGATATGTGATTTAGAGTATTACCAAACTACCAGGAAAGAAGGGAGAACGGGTGGAACAACTGTTACAGCAGATCGTCAATGGCATATCATTGGGAAGCATATATGCGCTTATCGCTTTGGGATATACGATGGTGTACGGCATCATAAAGCTGATAAACTTCGCACACTGCGATATATATATGATAGGTGCCTATGTGGGATATGTCTGCATGGCTAAGCTAGGTTTGGGTTTTTTGCCCTCTTTGCTAGCATCCATGCTGATTTGTACCCTGCTTGGCATTGCAATTGAGAAGATTGCCTATAAGCCTTTGCGTAACGCTACCAGGATTGCAGCCCTTATAACCGCCATAGGAGTGTCCCTATTTTTGGAGTATACCACCATGTTTTTTGCTAGTCCGGATGTGAGGACTTATCCCCCTATGACGGGCTTTATGGCAAAGACGTTTAAGGTGGGGAATGTTGTGATCTCGGCCCAGCAGATTCTAATCGCGGTTATAACGATTATTCTAATGGTACTGTTGCAGCTCATTGTAAAGAAGACAAAGATTGGAAAGGCAATGCGTGCTGTTTCTCTGGATAAAGACGCTGCCGAGCTTATGGGCATCAACGTGGATTCTACCATTTCCTTTACCTTTGCCTTGGGATCAGCCTTGGCTGGAGCGGCAGGAATTTTGGTCGGCGTATACTATAATTCCATTAACCCCCTGATGGGCGTGTTACCTGGCCTTAAGGCCTTTGTCGCTGCCGTCTTTGGAGGAATTGGCATAATTCCGGGAGCCATGCTGGGTGGATATGTGATAGGTATGGTAGAGGTTTTCGTGTCGGGATTGGGATATTCCATGTACCGGGATGCGGTGGTATTTGGCATTTTGATACTGATCCTTATTATAAGGCCGGCAGGATTACTTGGTAAAAATACCGGGGAGAAGGTGTAGTGAAATATGAAGGGGATGCTGAAAACTCAATTTATATGGAAACTTCTTTTGGTCGTATTGGCTTATGGAATTATTCAACTGCTCATTTTAGTCAACATCATAAACGACTACTTGCAGGCGACCTTGACTACCATTTGTATAAACATCATATTGGCTGTTAGCCTCAATCTCATTACCGGGTTTACCGGACAGTTTTCACTGGGACATGCCGGCTTTATGTCCATAGGGGCCTATACGTGCGCTTTGATAATTCTTAAAAACCCCACCATTCCTTCATTTTTACTGGGTACTCTGCTGGGAGCTTTAGTGGCGGCTCTTGTAGGTTTTCTGGTTGGATTGCCCACCTTACGCCTTAAGGGCGACTATTTGGCCATTGCCACCCTTGGTATGGCAGAGATCATCAGAATCATGTTTATAAATATGGATACAATTACCAACGGCCCGCGCGGTTTGAGCGGTATACCGAGGTTTGTTAACTGGACATGGCTGTTTGTTTTTACGGTGGGATCGGTGCTGCTGATAAGGAACTTTTTGAAATCCTCCCATGGAAGGGCATGTATAGCCATACGTGAGGATGAGATAGCAGCTGAGACAATGGGAATCAACACAACGAAGTACAAGGTTTTGGCTTTTATGATAGGTGCCTTTTGTGCGGGCATAGCGGGAGCTCTGTACGCTTCATACTTTTATTTCATAAAACCCGACATATTTGGCTTCTTAAAATCGGTGGATATTCTGGTCATGGTGGTACTGGGAGGGATGGGGAGCATATCGGGCTCCATTTTGGCGGCCATTTTGCTGGCTGCAATATCGACCTTGCTCCAATCGTTTTCCGAAATCCGCATGATACTGTATGCTCTCATTTTGATAGTGATAATGATATTCCGACCTCAGGGTTTGCTTGGATCAAAGGAGATCTCGCTGGCCATGTTCAACAGGTTGGGCAAGTTTTTTGCGTTTGAGAAGGGGGCAAAATAAACATGCCGTTGCTCAAGGTACAGAAGCTAACGAAATCCTTTGGCGGTTTGACCGCCGTTTTAAATGTGGTTATGGAGCTTAAGCAGGGTGAACTGGTAGGGTTAATAGGGCCAAACGGTGCTGGTAAGACTACTGTATTCAACCTCTTAACCGGGGTCTATGTCCCAACCAGCGGCAGCATCGTTCTGGACAAGGACGGTGTTCAGAAGGAGTTGCAAGGATTGAAGCCGCACAGCATATGCAAAGCGGGGGTAGCAAGGACCTTTCAAAATATACGCTTGTTTAAGGACCTTACGGTATTTGACAACGTGCGTATCGCCATGCATAAGAACGTGCGGTATGGGCTACTGTCCAGCTTTTTACACCTGCCATCGTACCATAGAGAAGAGAAGCGGATCAACGAAACCACCATGGAGCTACTCAAGATTTTCAAGCTGGATGGCAAAAAGGATGAGTATGCCAAGAATCTGCCCTATGGAGAACAGCGCCATCTAGAGATAGCACGGGCATTGGCTACCAACCCCAGCTTACTGCTGCTGGATGAGCCGGCTGCCGGCATGAACCCTGCCGAGACGGCCCAGCTTACCGAGCTCATTAAGTGGATCAGAAAGAAGTTCAATCTGACCATCCTTCTGATCGAGCACGATATGTCCCTGGTCATGAAGATATGCGAGCGTATCTACGTACTGGATTACGGGATATTGATTGCCGAGGGTACCCCGGATGAAATAAGGTCAAATAAGAGGGTCATAGAGGCGTATTTGGGAGAGGATGTTGGAGATGTTTGAGATTAAGGATCTCAATGTACATTACGGAGTGATACATGCCCTAAAGGGGATCTCTTTGACGGTTAACGACGGAGAGATTGTAACCCTGATAGGTGCCAACGGGGCCGGCAAGACAACCACCCTGCGCACCATTTCGGGTTTAAAAAAGTCTACCAGCGGCCAGATCATCCTGGACGCCAAGGACATAACCAATACCTCCGCTCAGGAAAGGGTCAGGATGGGCATTTCCCATGTGCCGGAGGGGCGACGCGTGTTTTCCAATTTGACCGTTTTGGAAAACCTGGAACTGGGAGCTTATCTCCGAAAGGACAGGGAGGGAATTGCAAAGGATTTAAAGAAGGTGTTTGACCTTTTTCCGGTGCTGGCCGACAGGCAGAAACAGCTGGCAGGCACCCTGTCGGGTGGAGAGCAGCAGATGCTGGCAATTGGCCGGGCTTTAATGGGCCGCCCCAAAATTTTGCTGCTGGACGAGCCTTCTATGGGGCTTGCGCCCTTGTTAGTTCAGGAAATTTTTAGTATAATAAAAGATGTAAACAGCAACGGAACGACGGTGCTGCTGGTGGAGCAAAATGCAAGGATGGCGTTGCAGATAGCGCATCGCGCTTATGTAATAGAGACGGGAAGGATTGTGCTTTCGGGCACCGGCGCTGAATTGATGGAGAGCGAAGAGATTAAAAAAGCATATCTGGGAGGTTAAGGATATGTTTGTAAAGAGTAGGATGACTACCAACCCGTTTACCATCTCTCCTGATCAAACCATTCCGGATGCTCAGGAGCTCATGATGAAACATGGCATAAGGCGGTTGCCGGTTGTCAAGGACGGTAAACTGGTGGGCATAGTGACAAAGGAGGACATTGAAAGGTATTCACCTTCCAAGGCAACCAGCCTCAGCATGGGGGAGATCACCTATTTGCTGTCCAAGACCAAAATAAAGCAGATCATGACCAAGGATCTCGTCACCATATCGCCCGACGCCCTTTTGGAAGAGGCAGCTACCCTCATGCGGGATCAAAAGGTGGGCTTTTTGCCGGTGGTGGATGGGGATAAGCTGGTAGGAATAATAACCGAGAGCGACATCTTTGATGCTTTCATTGAACTGCTGGGCTTCCGTGAGAAGGGCACCAGGCTCACCGTCGAAGCGTCGGATGAACCGGGCATTTTGGCCAGGCTGACCGGCATCTTTGCGCAGTACCGCGCAAATATCACCCGGGTGGCGGTTTATCGAGGAACGGATGGTACAAGTAGCGTTGTAGTAGGTATAAACTCCTTTAATACTGCCGATATCGAAAGAACGCTGGAAGAAAACGGTTTCAGGATACTGTATAAGCTGCAGAATGAGTAGGTGCGGTTATTGTGTTCATGCTTTCCTGCTGAACTATGGTGGGAAAGCTTTTTTGTTTGGACAGGAGAGCAGTTTGCATAGGGGGTTAAATTGGGCAGAGACAATGCTGCAGGTAGGCATAAGAAAAAAATGAGGCATTTGGAGTTGATCGCTTTCGATCAGGATCTTCATCAAATGGTTTAAGGTCCATGGAAAACGATGCTTATGGGACTGAGAAAATATCAGCATTTGTTGAGATTTATAATAAGAACAACTGTGAGAGGGGGAGACTCATGGAAAAAGCAGTTTTACAGAGGGAAAGAGGATATGTTTTGGCAGCTTACCTTGCCGATAGGGGAATGGATTATGTCATTAAAGAGGACATATTTAGGTTGACGCATATCAATTATGCCTTTGCTGTAATCCGGGATGGTAAAGTGGTGGGCGACCATTTGAAAAACGTTGATAAGCTGAACCGCTTGAAAGAAATCAATCCCAAACTAACTACGGTCATTTCCATTGGAGGCTGGGGAGCAGGCGGTTTTTCGGAGGCGGCTTCCACGCCCGAGGGTCGATCAATTTTCGCTGACACTGCTATAGAGCTTATGAAAGCCCATAACTTCGACGGAATAGATATAGATTGGGAATATCCCTGTTCTTCAGCTGCCGGAATTGCATCCAGCCCAAACGATAAGCATAATTTTACGCTTATGCTGAGGGAGCTAAGAGAAAAGCTGGATAAATTGGGGCAAACGGATAGCAAGCATTATCTCTTGACCATTGCGGCCGGAGCGGGACAATATTTTATAGATGGCACCGAAATGCATATAGCCCATCAATATCTCGATTACGTTAATTTAATGACATATGATATGAGGGGTAGTTTTGAGCATATAACGGGGCATCATACCAATCTGTTTGCTTTGGCATGCGAGCCTGATGGAATAAGCTGCGCCAAAGCTGTAGATATGTTTGAAAACGCCGGCGTGCCTGCAGAGAAAATGGTGCTCGGCGCGGCCTTTTATGGAAGGATGTGGAAAGGTGTAGACAACATCCATAGCGGCTTAAATCAAAGAGCCGAAACTACGGGCAGGTATACGTTATCTTACACCGAATTAGTGCAGAGTTATGTTGATAAAAACGGCTTTAAGAGGTATTGGGATGATGATGCAAAGGCGCCTTACCTTTTCAATGGGGATGCTTTTATAAGCTATGATGATGAGGAGTCGTTAAGGCATAAAGCCCGCTACGTAAAGGAAAGAGGGCTAGCCGGCATGATGTTCTGGGAATACTCGCTTGACCAAACCCATACCCTTATATATACTCTTTATAAAGAATTGCGATGATATGCTGAAGGCTAATTAAAGCGAAAGAAAATGTTAAGTTATGCGTTCAAAATGAAATCTCAATTTATAACCCTGCTTCATTGTTACATACAGAATCGCACTGCAATTTATAGCTATCTGGGATCATCTGGAGTGGGATATACGAATAATGGAGGAGGATACCATGAAACCCATGTAAAATGAAGGGGGTGTGATTTCAGTATGAAGAAAATATTTCTGCTTACATTTTTGGTTTGCAGCGTTTTTCTGTTGGTAGGATGCAGCAGCGATGAAGCTGAGCAATATGTTGTGTCACCCATGATAAAGTTTGACGGAAAGGTATATCAAGATGTAGGGGGGCGATTAACAGAGCTTCCATCTGACGATTATGTAAGGGAGAAAATATTATACAAGATTCCGCAGACCAAAATACCGGATAAAGATTTAACCACAAACTTTGGAAAGGTTGGCGACGAATTTTATTATTCGCCCCAGGATCTAAGTGCGATCTATTTTGTGGTAAAGGATGAGGAAGGCAATTTTAAACATTATTGCAAGTTTCAGTTGCAATCGGAGATTCAATATGAATTGGGCTCGGATGATGATTAATAATCTGAATTTTGTTTGCACAAAATATTACACAGCCTCGAGAAAGCTGTTTTATGCCATTATGAGGTAGGCATCGTGGTGGTAAAACTTGTATTTTAAAACCGGGTTGAAAACCTTTTTTCGTCTAAAAAGCTAAATATCTGCGTGTAACGGATGGTTATGAAGTTATCCCGTATACGCTGAAAAGCGGCTGATCAAACTTTGAGGTTAGGGCCCCTTTCATGCAGAAGGGGCCTTTTGGTGTGATAAAAATAGCTTATATTTGCGATAATTTTTATTGATTGGATTTATGGCTGCCATTGGTATATAATCATATTTGATTGCCATCATTGATCTTTTGTGGACCTGCATATGCGTTGAAGATTGTGATACCTTTGATTTGTTATAAAAATCGGTGAAGTGGAGGTATGCAGATGAGGACGGTAGGTACGCAGGCAAGGGGCATACGCTTGCCCATAATAAACAGAGGCGATGACCTGGTAGAAATAGTTGCAAAAGCGGTGGTGGAATCCAGCCGGGTTGAGGGATACCCATTACACGATAGGGATATAGTGGGGATTACCGAGTCGGTAGTGGCAAGGGCTCAGGGGAATTATGCCACCGTCGACCAGATCGCACAGGATGTGGCGGCAAAATATCCCGATGGTGAAGTGGGAGTGGTATTTCCCATACTCAGCCGCAACAGGTTTTCGGTGCTGCTTTTAGGCATTGCCAGGGGAGTTAAAAGGGTTTACCTCCAGTTGAGCTATCCTGCCGACGAGGTGGGTAATCCCATTCTTACCTGGGATGAACTGGACGAGAAGGGGATTAACCCATACACCGATACGTTGACCGAAGAGGAATTCTATAACTATTTTGGGCACGGAGCCATTCATCCCTTTACCGGCATAGACTATATAAAATACTACAAGGAGCTGGTTGAAGGGGTTACCATAATATTTTCCAATGACCCCAGGGCAATATTGAGGTATACGCCCCACGTGCTGGCAGCAGATATCCATACCCGTTTTAGGACCAAGCGCCTGCTGAAACAGGCGGGAGCCAAGACGGTCTACGGTCTGGACGATATCATGACCCGGCCGGTCAACGGCAGCGGCTATCATCCGCAGTACGGCCTGCTGGGCTCCAATAAGGCTTCCGATACTACCGTAAAGCTTTTCCCCAGGGATGGGGAGGAGTTTGTAAACCGGCTGCAGGCACGGCTTAAAGAGCTGACCGGTAAGCACATGGAGGTAATGATATACGGCGATGGGGCCTTTAAGGATCCGGTAAGCGGCATATGGGAGCTGGCTGATCCAGTGGTGTCTCCCGCATACACCAAAGGGCTGGAGGGTACCCCTAACGAGGTAAAGCTGAAATATCTGGCCGATAACATGGATACAGAGGAGAATATCGAGGAAAGGATAAGGGAAATCATAAGGGCTAAGGATAAAAACCTGGTTGGACAGATGGTGTCTCAAGGAACCACCCCACGCCGTTTGACCGACCTCTTGGGAAGCCTTTGTGACCTGGTGAGCGGAAGCGGCGATAAAGGCACCCCGGTGGTGCTTATCCAGGGATATTTCGATAATTATGCTTCTGATGCTGAATAAGCGTTTTGAATGGTCATTGACAGCTTAGCACAAGACTGGTATATTATTAGGGAAGGTATCATATAGTTTACTAGAATTGGATGGCCGGGAACCCCTCTCTTTTATGGGTGGGGAAAAGGACGGCTGATCCGATAAAAAGGGTTTACCTCCTTCAGATATGGGAGGAGGGCATCGTAATAGAGGCTGGCTGGAGATGTGTGAGAGCCATGTTAGTCAGGCTATTTATAGCTTGATTAATATGGCTTTTTTTGTGCTAAGGGAGGGAGATGTATAGATGTTTGACGTAGCTATTATTGGTGCGGGGGTGATAGGCTGCAGCATAGCCAGGGAGCTTGCCAGGTACAAGCTGGATGTATGCGTGCTGGAAGCGAAAGCCGATGTGGCCATGGGGAGTTCGGGCGCCAACAGCGGCATCGTGCATGCGGGCTATGACTGCAAGCCTGGGACGTTAATGGCACGGCTTAACGTTGAAGGCAATATAATGTATGATGATATTTCCCGGGAATTGGATTTTCCGTTTAAGAGAAACGGTTCTATGGTCCTGGCGTTTACTGAAGAAGATATGCAAACTCTATACCATTTGATGGATCAGGGAATAAAGAACGGCGTAACCCAGCTTAAGATTTTAACCACCCAAGAAGCGCTAAGGATGGAGCCCAACCTGAATCCCGACATCAAAGGGGCGTTGTGGGCTCCAACGGGAGGCATTACATCTCCCTTTGAGGTTACCATCGCCATGGCAGAGAATGCCGCCGAAAATGGGGTACAGTTTTATTTGGACCATGCTGTTTTATCGATTCAAAGGTACAGCGATGAGAAATTTCGCATTACGACATCAAAAGGGGACTTCATCTCGCGGTATGTGATCAATGCGGCAGGTATAAACAGCGATTTGATCGGTCAAATGGTAGGGGAGCATTCGTTTAGCATACATCCGCGCAAAGGGGAGTACTGCCTGTATGATAAAAAATGGGGGGACTTGGTTACCAGTACCATATTTCAGCCGCCATCAAGGCTGGGAAAGGGCGTGCTGGTCACCCCTACGGTGGACGGCAACCTGCTTGTAGGGCCGGATGCCGTGGATGTAGACCAACGGGATGATGTGAATACCACTGATGACGGTTTGAGGTTTGTATACCAAAAGGCGCTTGAATCGGTGCCTTACCTGCCCAGGACGGACATCATAACCCAGTTTGCGGGACTGAGGGCCATAGCCGACGGCGGGGACTTCATAATTCGCCCGTCCAATACGGCGGAAGAGTTCATCCAGGTGGCGGGAATTTGTTCACCCGGGCTTTCGGCCGCTCCGGCAATAGGCAAGTATGTGGCGGACATCTTAAACGGCATTATGCAAAAAAAGGGCCGTGGACTGGAATCCAGACGGGATTTTAATCCCAATCGCAGGGGTATAAGCCGTTTTAGCGATGCTGACTGGAATACACGGGCGGAGCTCATAAAGAAGGACCAGCGGTTTGGGCGCATAATATGCAGATGCGAGATGGTGACCGAGGGAGAGATAGTGCAGGCCCTTCGCAGGAATCCACCGGCCCTTACCGTAGATGCGATAAAGCGGAGGACCAGGGCGGGGATGGGGCGCTGTCAGGGAGGCTTTTGTACCCCTCGCATTATGGAGATAATGGAGAGGGAGCTGGGGATACCCATGGACCGGATAACCAAAAAAGGGGAGGGCTCCAAGATGGTGCTGGGGAAGATAAAAGATTTTTTGGGGGAGGATGCAAGATGCTGAGCATGAAAGCTGACGTGGTGGTCATAGGAGGAGGGCCGGCCGGTTTGGCAGCCGCTTTATCCTGCCATGAGCGCTGTATACGGGATATCGTCATACTGGAGAGGGATTCTCACCTGGGAGGGATTCTTCAGCAGTGCATCCACAATGGCTTTGGGCTTCACTGGTTTGGCGAGGAGCTTACCGGCCCGGAGTACGCCCAAAGGTTTATTGACCTGGTTGAAGAGGCGAAAATCCCTTACCTCCTGGATACCATGGTAGTGGACATTGATGAAAACAAAACGGTCTACGCGGTAAACCCCCAGCATGGGCCGGTGCAGATACAGGCCGGGGCGGTTATAATGGCCATGGGGTGCAGGGAAAGGACCAGGGGTGCCCTTATGATTCCGGGAGGCCGACCCGCAGGGGTGTATACGGCAGGCATGGCTCAGAGGCTAATGAACATAGAGGGATATATGCCTGGGCGGGAAGTCGTCATACTGGGTTCGGGGGATATTGGCCTCATAATGGCCAGAAGGCTCACCTGGGAAGGCGCCAACGTCAAGATGGTATGCGAGATCATGCCCTATTCCACCGGGCTTATTAGAAATATAAGGCAGTGCCTGGAAGACTACGGTATTCCCATAAAATATAAATGCACCGTCGTGAAGATTCACGGCAGCCAAAGGATCGAAGGTGTGACCATTGCCCGGGTTGACGATGCACGGCGGCCCATTCCGGGTACCGAGGAATTCGTATCCTGCGATACCCTGCTCCTATCGGTGGGGTTGATTCCCGAGAATGAGCTCAGCCAAAAGGCAAACGTTCAGCTGGACCCGTTAACGGGAGGACCCATTGTGGATGAGTACAGGCAAACCAGCGTACCGGGGATCTTCGCTTGCGGTAATGTTCTCCACGTCCACGACCTGGTGGATTATGTTAGCGAAGAGGCCCGGATAGCCGGTTACGGCGTGTGGCGCTATCTGAACGGTTTGGACTCCAAATGCGGCCTGCAAGGGGATGGGCGGGCCAGGATAAAAGCTGGGTGCGGTATACGCTATGTTGTTCCCCAGATGATTTCCGGGGAAGAGGATATAGAGCTGTTCTTCAGGTCGGATAATATATACGATAACGGCACGGTGGAATTGGTGGATGGAGACCAGGTGCTGGCTTCTAAGAGGTTTTTGCGCATCGTTCCGGGACAGATGGAGCGGTTTAAAATAAAAAGAGAGGCCTTATCCGGTATAAAGCCCGGTGACGGGCTGGTAGTAAGATGGAGAAGCCTTGGGTGAGGAGGGAGCGTCCATGGAACTTATATGCGTATTGTGTCCAAGGGGTTGCAGAATGCAGGTCAAAGCCGGTAAAGACGGCGGCTGGGAGGTCGAAGGTAACGGGTGCAGCCGAGGCAAGGGCTATGCCATTCAGGAGATGACATGTCCCATGCGCACCCTTACCACATCGATATGGGTGGAAGGAGGAATCCATAAGCTGGTATCGGCCAAGACAGACAGGAGCATACCAAGGGATAGGATAATGGAGGCCTTAAAGCAGACAAAAGGGTTGAAGATCAAGGCTCCCGTAAACATAGGCGACGTGCTTGTTGAGAATATCGCGGGCACAGGAGCCAATCTGGTGGCCACTCGAAAGGTGGATAAAGCGCAGCATACTTATCTTGCATAAATTGCCAATTAAAATGCTGGAAGATTATTAAAAATATGCTTGGCTTTGGATGAAATTTGTTGTATTATTGAAATAAGGAAGCTTCAGTAATAAACCTGAAATTGAAGCTTAAAGATACAATTGGTTATATGTAATAAATTCCTTGCTTAATCAATCTATTGATAAGGGGGAATGAGCCTTAAAATGTGTACTTGCCCAAATATTATAAAGAAGTATATGTACTGTTTTTTTGTTCTCCTTTGTAGTATATTTTTGTGTTCGATGCTACCGGCATGCAGTACAATTTCCACATCGCCAAATAGCACATCAAATTCGCAGGGAACGCCAACGCCAAAAATGAACGAGCAGGTAAGCGAATTTTTACGGGAACATAATTTAACCTTGGCAGATAAGTCCGGATGGGTTCCCAGCCAAATACTGGATTATACCGATCGTACAGATGGGAAGTTAGATAATTTTGATGATGAGATAAATGCCTATATCATCTATATAGACGATGATAAAATTGGTTTAAATGAAGTTATCTGGATTTCCGATATGCAGGAAGAAAGCGGTTTTAAAATAGTAGATCCATCTCCGGAAGTAATACAGTGTCCGATAGCACAGGATGTAGAAGTTTGGGTTCTTACTGAAATGGTGCATATTAAAATTCCTTTGGAGGATTTAAAATCATATGTTGAAAAATTTGATTATGCATTGTGGAATGTTGAAGTGAAGGAAGGTAAAGTAACGGCTTTAATGGAACGGTATGTACCATAAATAAAGTTTGGAGTCGATACAGCTACCTGAAGATGTGTATGGTATTGATATGGAAGTTACCTCTGATAACATATATATAATGGGATTTGATGGCGAAATCTATGCTTGCGATTTGGATTCTTATAATATCGATGCGATGTGGAGGTTAAGGGTATATATTCCAGAATAGACGTTATAGGGCTGCAGGCAGAAAATGGTGTAGTTTTATGCTCGATCATGGTCGGGCAAAGATAAAAATCTCAGTACGCAGGACGATACCGTTACACCCATCACAATGACCAATAAAGACAATGTTATCACCCTCACTAAGGCAGGTGTATCGTATAAGATCAAATATGTAGCGCATCCTATCGGTACCTATTATTATTAAATCTAATGCTAATAAAACCTATATCATGGAACAGGAAGCATTGATGGATTATTATTCGTATGCAGAATTCCGCGTTGGTCAGTATATCGATGGTGTAAAAGTGGCTACAGCATTACCCATATCGACTGCTGATTATGAATACTCCATTCCATATAAGAAGCTGTACATTACAGATGACGGAAATGTGTATCAGATGGTACCGGAGGAGGATGGAATAAGGATTTATATCGTTCCGTGGTTGGAGGGCGAGCGCACGCGCATTACACCGGAAATGATCGCCTTGGATAAAAAACCGTGGCCGGAAACTGAGCCAGTTGGAAACTGAGCAGCTTTTATCCCATTGATTGCCGCTGCTTTAAAGCTTTAAAAGGTGCCTATACCATTTGTCTGACTGGTTGGTGGTACATTGGAACCATTCCCCAATATGAATTAATAATAAGGCTCCTTTCCGATGATTGATAATATAAATCAGAAAGGAGCTTTATTTGTGAGCGTTTTATCTAAGGAAGTAGTACAGGGAAAATAATATAATAATAAATTTATTAAAGTCAAACTTCTGCTTGCTGCAATAATTCACATAACGGCCGCCTGGGTGTATAATAGAAACGTGTATGCTGGCTTTTTCGGGAGGGATTAAGAGATGTTCTTCATAGGAGTATTCGGTATACAGGATAAACAAAGGGTTATAGGAGAGTATCCCAACGTCATATGCAAGTGCGGCAGCCTTTCGAGGGGCGAACTGATCGAGGAGTATACCTATTTCCACTTTTTTTTCATCCCGATATTTAAGTGGAACAAGAAGTACTACATGAGGTTCAGGTGCTGTAACAGGATTTTTAGGGTGCCACCCGATTACGTCGACGAACTGAAGAACAGCACCGATGTGGATGTAAACAGGCTTGAAGAGGTGCAGACCTATTTTGGCAATCAGTGCCCCAACTGCGGTGCCGTGCTCCATCGTTCCTTTGCATACTGCCCCTATTGCGGCCAGAAAATACACTAAAATGGATGGCGATAAATTGATTTTTGGATGGACATACGTCTCCAATGCTCATTAATAAAGGGAATCGCATTTGCGATTCCCTTTCAAAAAGTCTAGCGCAATTCCCCCAGGAAAAATACCGCCAATATGCCCGGGCCGGAGTGGGACCCTATAACGGGGCCTATTTGATTTACGATTATATCCCTCACCGGGAATTTTGAGCGTATTTGATCCACCAAATACTGAACTTCTTCGTCCGAGTCGCTGTGGCATACGGCCACCACCTGCTGCTCAGGGTTGACTATGTGTTCTTCCATCTTTTCCAGCAGCGTACGAATGGATTTCTTACGGCCCTTTACCTTAAACACTGGGACAAGGCGGCCTTCCCTGTCCACATGAAGTATGGGCTTGATGTCCAGTATGTTGCCTATAAATGCCGTTGTGCCCGAAAGCCTTCCGCTCCTCTTGAGGTATTGCAGGTCTCCCACGGTAAACCAGTGGTGCATTTTCAGTTTATTCTGCTCAACCCAGTTTATTATCTCCTCCTTGGAAGCACCCCGTTCCAGCATTTCCACGGCATAGTATACTATCAGCCCTTCGCCGAGGGACGCACATTTAGTGTCGATGACGGTTATGTCGGCCTGTGGGTATTCCTCCATTACCATATCCCGGGCCAGCAGCGCGTTTTGATAGCTGCCGCTTAAAGCAGATGAAAAGCACAGGTATATGACCGGCTTTCCTTCAGCGGCGTATTTTCTGAAGGCCTCGGCGTAGGTTTGGGCATTGACCTGCGAAGTGGTGGGGATCTCCCCTTCCTTCATGGCGTTGTAAAAATCCTTGTACGATACCGTTTGACCCAGGTCGTCGATGTATTCGACTCCTTTAAAGTTGTATGTGAAGTATATGAGCGGGATGTTGTGTTGCTTGACGTACTCAAAGGGGAGGTCGGTGCAGGTGTCTGCAATGATAACGGTTTGCATAAACCTCTTACCTCCTATCCTTCCATAAAGTGGTTCCATCCGCAGCTCTTGCTTGCGCTGCGGATGCTTTAAAGGTTCATCAGCCGTTTTACGGTGGGCCGTTATATGAAGCATACAGATTTTACCTACTGTTTTACTATACCATACAAAGCCTTCTTTGTACAGTGGTACGGCCGTTTTTTGCCATTAATCCGGAACTATACCTTTTCATGCGTGCTTCATCCGGTGTTTATTGTGACAAAGCACTGCTGCGGGGGTTTAAGCCCTGCCAATGGCATTAGAAGTTAAAGGTGCTCAATAGGTCGTCAAAGGTTTCCCTCCTCCTTATGAGCATATCGTTGCCGTTTCTGTCTATCAAAACTTCGGCAGGCCTTAAACGGTTGTTGTAGGTGGACGCCATGGAGTAGCCGTATGCCCCTGCATCCATGATGCCAAGCATATAGCCTTCTTTGATGATCGGAAGGGGCCTGTTTTTGGCGATGATGTCCCCGCTTTCGCATATATTGCCTACCACGGTGGTGTCCCGGCATTGGCCGGATCTGATCGGCAGGCCGTTTTCGTCGTACACCTCCACATCGTGGTGGGAGTTGTACATGGCTGGGCGCATGAGCACATTGAATCCCAGGTCGGTGCCAACATAGGTGGTCCTGTATCCCGCCTTTACAGCGTATACAGTACCCAGCAGCACCCCGCATTCGGCCACTACATACCTGCCCGGCTCTATCTGGAAGGTGGGGTAAATGCCGTGCTTTGCCGTCCAGCTGCCTATTATCTCGTCAAGCTGTTCTCCCAGGGCTTTGAGGTCAAGGCGCCCTTCCCCTTCCTGCTTACGGTAGGGGATGCCAAAGCCGCCTCCGAAGTCTATAAACTCCAGGCCGTCAAAGTTCTCAGCTATGGACAGGAGGGTTTTTGCAGCCTCAATGTAAGGCATTGACTCCATGAACAGCGAACCAATGTGCTGATTTATGCCCACCAGTTTCAGGTTATGCTTTCTCAATATGCGCTTTATTTCCGGGATGAGATCGGGGTATATGCCAAATTTTGTGTTGTTGCCGGCCGTCATCACCTTTTCGTTGTGGCCGGCCCCTATTCCGGGGTTTATACGGACGGCTACCTTGCCGCCAGGGTTAAGGGCTCCATACTGCTCGAGCTGCGATAGGGAATCAACGCTTACGGTGACCCCTCTTTCTATGGCAAATTCCATCTCCCCTGGGGATACGTTGTTGGCGATATAGAAGATTTCATGAGGCTTGAACCCCGCCTTCTCGAGGAAAATTATCTCACCAGGGGATATGGCATCGGCATGCAGGCCTTCCTCATGGATTATCCTGAGCAGGTGTATGTTGGAATTGGCCTTTGCAGAATAGTACGCTCTGAACCTGGGATAGGTGACCAGCTTTGCCATCTCTCCGCAACGTTCTCTCAGTATGTTTTCATTATATACATAAAGCGGACTACCATATTTTTCAACAAGCCGCTTGGGATTGGTATTTCCATAAAAATTAGTGCTTTTCGTGTAGCTGTAGATCTCCATGTCCTTACCCCCATATGCAAGTAGAAAAAAGTAAATTTGCATTTATAATGATAACACTATAGCAGAAATTTTTACGGTTTGTCAACGTGCTTGTGCATGTGATGGAAATAAATTATAATTATTCTAAAGCCGGTAAAGTGCAGTAAGGCCAATGGGCGGGCCAAACGACGAGGGGTGGGAATCGGTTGAAGGCTGGCTACATGGAGATATTTGAGGATATAAAAAAAGGAAAGATTGACAGGCTGTATCTGTTTTACGGTGAAGAGGGTTACGTTAAGGAGCAGGCGTTGTTACAGCTTTCGCAAGCGTTGATAGCTCCGGAGCTTAAGGCCCTGAACTATCAGGTGCTGGAAGGCGAGGCTGTCAGCAGCGACGATATAATCAATGCCTGCGAGACCTTGCCGTTTATGTCGGATAGAAGGCTGGTGGTGGTGAAGGACCTTCCCGCCCTTTTGCAGGGGCAGGGGCGGCGCAGCAATATTGACGAGGATAAGCTAAAGAGCTATTTAGCCAATATACCCCCTTCTACCTGCCTGGTTTTTCATTGCACCGGGGAGGTCAACAAGCGGAAGGGTTTATTCACCGCCATAGGCAAAATAGGCAAGGCAGTCGAGTTCGAGTTGCTGAAGCCCAACGAGATAGTTACATGGGTGAGGAGCACCCTTAAACGCCACGGGAAGCAGATGGAGCCATCTGCCCTGAAGTATTACGTGAGCATTGCCGGCAACAAGCTGGAGGATATATATAACGACCTTCAAAAGCTGGCGGTGTATATAGGCGACAGGGATGTGATAACCCGCGCCGACATAGATAAGGTGGTCACTCCGGCTGCGGAATACACCGTATTCCAGCTGGTAGAAGCCATAGGCATGAGAAAGGCCGACCAAGCCCTGGTTCTGCTCCACCAGCTTTTGGGCGAGGGCCAAAACATATTGGCGTTGCTGGCGCTGATCGCCAGGCAGGTGCGCATAGTCTTTCAATGCAAAGGCCTTGCAGAAAAAGGATTTTCGGCGGGAGAAATAGCGGAAAAGCTGGGGATTCATCCATACGCCGTGAAAAAGGGGCTGCAGCAAGGCCGCTATTTCAGCGCCGAGCAGCTAAAGGCAGCCCTTACGGAGTGCCTAAAGGTTGATTACGGCATAAAGAGCGGTAGAATACAGCAGCGCCTGGGCATTGAAATGCTCATCATCGATATGTGCAAAAAATGAGCCAACCCTGCTTGTTAAGGCGGTGGCTCAATGGTCATAATACAAAATTGCCGCCACAGTATCCCTTTTTTTGGCCGGGGATAAATGGCGGTTTTTTTGCGTTTCAGTAAAGGAAGGGTTTGTGCCTTCAAGGGTGTACGGAAATGGGGGAATATTACTGCGCGGCCTGCTGCTGCGCTATTGCACGATTTAAACGGATGGCCAATCTGGACTTTTTGCGATTGGCAGTGTTTCTGTGAATAACGCCCTTCGAAACGGCCATATCGATTCTTTTGACCACCTGGGGGAACAGCGTCTTTGCGCTGTCGATATCGCCGGCTTCCAGAGCCTTTTCAAACTTCTTGATCATGGTCTTGACGCTTGAACGTACCATCCTGTTTCTCAATGTACGCTTCTTTATGATCCTTATCCTCTTAAGGGCCGATTTGGTATTTGCCACCTGTTTCACCTCCTTTACCAGTCCAACGGTAATTATTCTACCATGAGTCAAGCGCTAATGCAAGAATTAAGTTGGCATCAATTCTCTGTCGGCGCAAGTTTACATGCAAGTTTATAAATAACAGAATATGTTTTGATTTAAGGCTCGAGGTATAAAAGGCAATTCCGATGACAAATTATAAGAAGGGAAATGCCTTTGCCTATAAGTTTATCAAGTTTGAAAGGATGGTGGACAAGTGGGGAACATACGTACCGATTTGGCCTTGGAAGCGCGAGAGCTCTATCAACAGCAAAACAAGGAGTATATACCCGGGGTCAAGGTTGATGAGGAAGAGGTGGAAGGGGTAAAGATCTCGCGGGTGCACGTCTTATCGCCTTTGGGACAGGAAAGCCTGGGCAAGCCCCAGGGAAACTATATAACGCTGGAAGCACCGGACATAAAGAACAGGGACCCCGAGTTCCAGCAAACCCTCAGCAAGCTCATAGCACAGGAGATAAATAAACTGGTAACCCTTAACAAGAATAGCGTGACGCTGGTAGTGGGACTGGGCAACTGGAACATAACCCCCGATTCGCTGGGGCCTAAAGTAGTCGACAGGCTGTTGGTCACCAGGCATATCCTGGAATACCTGCCCGATCAGATAGATGACAGGCTGCGGCCGGTATGCGCCGTGGCTCCGGGCGTTCTGGGCATAACCGGCATTGAGACGGGAGAAATAATAAAGGGAATCGTGGACAGGTTAAAGCCCGACCTGGTAATAGCCATAGATGCCCTGGCCTCCCGCAGGACCGACAGGATCGGCATGACCATACAGATTGCCGATACGGGCATAAGCCCGGGATCGGGCATAGGTAACAAGAGGATGGGGCTTAACAAGGAGACCCTGGGGGTTCCCACCATAGCCATCGGTGTACCCACCGTGGTTTATGCCTATACCATAGGGCGCGATTCCCTGCAGATGCTGATAGACCAGTTCGCTAATCAGGCTACCGATGACAGCCAGTTTTATCAGATGCTGGGGCAGATGGGCGAAGAACAGCTGGATGCCCTGGTGCATCAGGTGGTAACCCAGGAGCTGGGGGATTTGGTAGTCACCCCGAAGGAGATAGATCTGCTGATAGACTATGTGGCCGATGTGCTGGCCGATGGGCTCAACCTGGCTCTGCACGAAAACATGACCATAGAGGATATAAAGTATTATATGAATTAAGCTCAAGAAAACCAGTCATATATGTTTTTGACGGCGAATATTTATATAAAGTACAAAAAAGGAGAGAGAGGGATATGGGGGATGGTACATATCCGGGTTATTAAAGCCAGAACTATAGCATATTATGTCCTGATAGCGGTGATCATCGGGTTAATAGCTTTTTTGGGCTATAAGCTAATAGCCGGGGCAAACAGGGATAGCTCCCTTGCCCTGTTAGGGGAGGGGGGCCCCATAGAGGAGGGGCGCCAGCTGTACCTAAAGGTGCTCGATAAGTTGAATGACCCGCGCAACATCCTGGCGTACCAGATGCCGTTTTTAAGCGGCATCTCGGCCGAAGGAAAATCCGATGAAGTCGATGCAGAAAAGGCCGTGGAAACCAGCATATCCCGCGGAGAGTCAGCACAGCGCCAAACGGAGCAGGAGATCGATGCGCCGGAGGTTTTTTTAAAGCATGACCCGGATATGTCCGAGGAAATGCCCGAGGAGATAAAGATAGAGATATCCAAGATAAAGGACGACCTGGGCACCATTACCCTGACGGGGGAAGGACCCCAGGTGCTCATATATCATACCCATTCCCGTGAGGCGTACAGGCAGGACGCCCAAAATCCCTATAAAGAGGTTGAGGCTTTTCGCAGCAACGACCTCAATTATACAGTGGTGAGGGTGGGCGACGAACTGGCAAAGCACCTGCAGGCCAAGGGAATTCCAGTACTCCATGACCGTACCGAGCACGAACAGGGGGACCATTCCACCGCCTACAAAAGATCGCTGGAGACCATAAAGAAGAGGATGGCAGAATATAAATCGCTGCAGATATTCATAGACTTGCACAGGAACGCTTATCAGGCGGGAGCCAAAAAGCCCGATGACGAAGTGGTGATCATAGATGGGCAAAGGGTTGCCAAGCTGTTTGTGGTCATAGGCACGGGGGAAGGGTATGTGGGTGGTTTTTCCGAAAAGCCCAACTGGAAAGAAAACTATAAATTTGCCCTGCGGCTTACAAACAAGTTAAACGAACTATATCCCGGCATAGCAAAGCCGGTCTATGTCAAGCGTTCAAGGTATAACCAGCATGTATCCACTAAGGCCATACTGATAGAAGTGGGAAGCAATTTGACCACGTTGGAGGAGGCCAAGAGGACTACCAAATACCTGGCCGAAGCCTTAAGCCAGATCATCGAGTGACTTCATATAAGCCTGCATTTTATACAGGCGCGTTTCATATTAGGGTACAATCTTTTATTTTTTGTTCCTCCAATTCTCTTGCATCATGATGGCTGCAAAGGTTGCCCTTGGAAAGGTTTTAAATATTTTCTCCAAAGTTAGCTTTTAAACTTAACCTCAATAGCGGGATTAAACGTTTCGTACTAAAGGGAAGAGTTTGTGTGTTGCTTTTTGATTTAGCATTTATTATATTATAATGGTAAGAAACAATTTGATGCAGGAGATACGGAGGAGGAATAAAGTATATTATGCCCAATCCTAGACAGAGCAAAATACGGAATTTCTGTATAATTGCCCATATAGACCACGGGAAGTCCACCCTTGCTGACCGTTTGCTGGAGATGACCGGCACTTTGACGGAAAGGGAGATGCAGGATCAAGTGCTGGATACCATGGAACTCGAACGGGAGCGGGGCATTACCATTAAGGCCCAGGCCGTAAGGTTGGTATATAGATACAGGGATGGAGAGGAATATATATTGAACCTCATAGATACTCCGGGTCACGTGGACTTTACCTACGAGGTTTCCAAGAGCCTGGCAGCGTGCGAAGGGGCCCTGCTGGTGGTCGATGCCTCCCAGGGCATACAGGCCCAGACCCTTGCCAACCTCTATCTCGCTTTGGAACATGACCTGGAGATTATACCGGTCATAAACAAGATTGACCTTCCCAGCGCGCGGCCTGACTGGACAAAGGCGCAGATCGAAGAGGTGATCGGGCTGGACGCCTCGGATGCACCGCTTATTTCGGCCAAGAACGGCATAGGCATAGAGGAAGTACTGGACAGGATCATCGAGCGGATACCTCCACCAGAAGGCGATGAGGACGCTCCCTTAAAGGCTCTGATATTCGATTCGTATTACGATAACTATCGCGGGGTTATCACATACGTCAGGATAAAAGAAGGAATGGTAAGGCCGGGCCAGAGGATCAGGATCATGTCCAACGGCAAGGAGTTTGAAGTCACCGAGGTAGGCATATTCCGGCCATATCTTGCTCCCGTGGATGAGCTAAAGGCGGGAGATGTAGGCTATATCGCTGCGGGGATAAAGAATGTGGGCGATACCCGGGTGGGCGACACCATAACCGGTGCGGACAGGCCTGCTTCGGAACCCCTTCCCGGGTATAGAAAGCTTCAGCCCATGGTTTACTGCGGCATTTACCCGGCCGATGGAGCAAAGTACGAGGACTTAAAGGAGGCTTTGGCCAAGTTACAGCTGAACGATGCGTCGCTGGTGTTTGAGCCAGAGACCTCGGCCGCTTTGGGGTTCGGCTTCAGATGTGGTTTCCTGGGACTGCTGCATATGGAGATCATCCAGGAGCGGCTAGAACGGGAATATGACCTGGATCTGGTAACCACCGCTCCCAGCGTGGTGTACCGCATATACAAGAAAAACGGCGAAATGGTTGAGGTCTCCAATCCCGTCGAAATGCCACAGCCCGCCGACATAGACCACATGGAGGAGCCGGTGGTGAGGGCTCAAATCATAGCCCCCACCGAGTACGTCGGGGACATTATGGAGCTGTGCCAGGAACGACGCGGGGAGTTCAAGCATATGGAATACCTGGAGAGTACCAGGGTGATGCTGACATACCAGCTACCGCTCAACGAGGTCATATACGACTTTTTTGATGCCCTCAAGTCCAGGACGAAGGGATATGCATCCTTTGACTATGAGTTGACAGGATATAGCGAATCCGACCTGGTCAAGCTGGACATATTGCTTAACGGCCAGGTGGTGGACGCCCTTTCGGTCATAGTGCACAGGGATAAGGCCTATGCCAGGGGCAGGGCCATCGTCCAAAAGCTCAAGGAGGTCATACCGCGCCACCTTTTTGAGATACCCATTCAGGCGGCTATCGGGAGCAGGATTATAGCCCGCGAGACCATAAAGGCTTTGAGAAAGGATGTACTTGCCAAGTGTTACGGCGGAGACGTCACCCGCAAGAAAAAGTTGCTGGAAAAGCAGAAGGAGGGCAAAAAGAGAATGCGCCAGGTGGGTTCCGTAGAGGTACCCCAGGAGGCCTTCATGTCGGTACTCAAGCTCAATTAGGAGAGAAGGGGATCCATATGCGCCAGCTGGGGGTTTATATACACTTTCCGTTTTGCGCAAGGAAATGCCATTACTGCGATTTTCCCTCCTATCAGGGTATGGAGCAATGGATGGAACCCTATCTTGAGGCCCTGTTCAGGGAATTGCTCCAATGGAAAGAGAAAGTTTGCGACTGCTCCGTTAAGAGCATATATCTGGGTGGGGGTACTCCTACCCTTTTTTCAGGAGAACAGATAGCCGGAGTGCTGGATGCCTGTTTTAAGAGCTTCAACGTGCAGGAAGATGCGGAGATCACTATTGAGGCCAATCCCGGCACCGTTGACCCGGATAAGCTTTCCGCCCTGAGAAAGGCCGGGGTGAACCGCTTGAGCATAGGATTGCAGGCGTGGCAAGACAAGCATTTGAGATTTCTGGGGAGGATCCACAGCAGCGGCGATTTCGTTAAAAGCTTGATGGACGCCAAGGAGGTGGGGTTTGATAATATAAATGTGGATGTGATGTTTGCGCTGCCCCATCAGACCATTGAGGATTGGCTGGAGACTCTGGAAAAGGTGTGTTCGTTTGATGTACAGCATATATCCATGTACAGCTTGAAGGTGGAGAACGGCACCCCGCTCCATCGATGGTATGAAGAGGGGAAATTCTCACTTCCTACGCAGGAAGAGGATAGGCTTATGTATTACAAGGGCAAGGAGTTTGTGAGCGGGTTTGGGTTCAGGCAGTACGAGATATCCAATTTTGCCATACCGGGTAGGGAATGCGTCCACAACCTCATATACTGGCACAATGAGGAGTATATAGGGTGCGGAAGCGGGGCGCATTCCTATTTTAATAATGAAAGGTTTTCGAATACCTCCGATGTGAGGGAATATATACGGGCCATTAACAGCGGTACACAGAGGATAAGCTACCGCGAGAAGATAGAGGAAAAGGATGAACGATTTGAGACCATTATGCTGGGGCTTCGCCTGGTGGAGGGCGTAGACAAACAGAGGTTTAAGGCCAGGTTTGGAAGATGCATAGAGTACTACTATGGCGAGGCCATAAAGAAGCTGGTGAAGCAAGGGCTGCTGATAGATGATGGGGCCTCCATCAGGCTCACCGAAAAGGGGATGGATGTCCAAAACGTCGTTTTGTTAGAATTTATGCAATAGCATAAAAACCTATTGACAAATAATTGCTGAAGTGCTAACTTAAATATAGATTAGCACTCAACGGTTGAGAGTGCTAACAGAAAAGGGGTGATATCTATGCAACTGGGCAAGCGCAAGCTGCAAATACTGCAGGCGGTGATAGACGATTACATCTGTTCGGGAGAGCCGGTAGGCTCCAGAACTATAGCCAAGAAATACGGCATGGGTATCAGCCCTGCTACCATTAGAAACGAGATGTCCGACCTGGAAGAGATGGGGTACTTGCATCAGCCTCACACGTCAGCAGGGCGTATTCCATCGGATAAGGCATACCGGCTGTATGTGGACAAACTGATGAAGATCAGGATGCTCACCGCTGCCGAAGCCGAATACATAAAGAACATATACGAGCAACGCAGTGCTGAAATAGAGAAGGTCATAGAGCAGGTGGCCAGGGTACTGTCGGATATCACCAATTATACTTCGGTGGTGCTGGGGCCCCAGCTCAATAAGGTGTTGATAAAGCGTATCCAATTGGTACCCGTGGAGGGGCAATATGCCCTTTTGCTGGTGGTAACCTCTGCCGGCATAATAAAGGATACCATTATCCGGGTACCGGCTGATATCGATTCGGGATACCTGAACCGGGTTTCCAACATGCTTACCGAATATTATCGCGATAAGACGTTTGCTGAGGTGGATATAAACTCCATCCAGGATGTGCGGAGGGAGATGATGAGGCAGAAGGAATTTTTCAATTCACTGGTGGACGCCTTAACCGAAAGCATTGCCCAAAAGGAACAGACCGAAGTATACCTGGGAGGTACCACAAATATATTCAATTTTCCGGAATACCGGGATATTATGAAGGCCAAGGCATTTTTGAGCTTTATGGAGCAGAAGGACTTGCTGTACAGCCTTTTGAGCAAGTTCGATAAAAAAGGAGTGACCGTGGTCATAGGGACTGAGAACGAGTATGAGCAGATGAAAGAATGTAGCATAGTGATGACCACGTACAGCATAGGAGATAAGGTGCTGGGCACCATGGGCCTTATAGGGCCTACCCGAATGGAATATTCCAAGGCGGTCTCCGTGGTCCGCTATGTGGGAGAGACGGTGAGCAAATACTTGACTTCCCTTTTTGAGGAGTAATACAATTTTTAGCTGTTTTAAAATATCTTGAGGGCGGTGAGTTTTTAATGAACAACCAGGACTTACCAAAGGATGACCAAATGATGGGCCAAGCTGTCAATGAAAACGAGGATTTAAAGCACGATGGTCAGGATGTTGTGGCCGCTGAATGCGACCAAAGCGAAAATTTTAGCGATCAGGGCGATAAGCCTTTAGAAGCGGGCCAAGCTGAAGAAGCAGGGCAGCAAGGGGAAGAGGGGTGTGGGGAGAATAAGCAGCCCCTTCCTGATGTTGAAAGCCTGCAGCAGCAGCTCGAAAAGGCCATACGGGAGAGGGACGAATATCTCTCGCTGGCCCAGAGGATTCAAGCTGATTTTGACAATTACAGAAAAAGGAATAGAAATGCTATAGCCGAAGCATATGATATGGCAACGGCCGATGCTGTAAAGACGTTTTTACCCGTTTTGGATAACCTGGAAAGGGCTCTAGATTCGACCAAGGGTGGGTCTTCCTATGAAGCCATTGCCAAGGGCGTTGAGATGGTGGTGAGGCAGTTCAGGGATGTACTCAGGAAGCTGGGAGTGGAGGAGATAGATGCTCTGGGTAAGGCTTTTAACCCCGAACTTCACGAAGCCGTCATGAGAGCCGAGTGCGAGGAGGGGGTTGAGGACAACACCGTGGTCGAGGTTTTTCAAAAAGGTTATAAATACAAAGACAGGATAATACGCCACAGCATGGTCAAAGTGGCTGTGAAGCAATAATCTCGAAATATTAAATTGGAGGATAAAAGGAGGAATAAATATGGGAAAGGTGATTGGAATAGACCTTGGAACCACCAACTCCTGCGTTGCCGTCATGGAAGGAGGACAACCCGTAGTAATCCCCAATGCAGAGGGTGCCAGAGTTACTCCTTCTGTTGTCGCGTTTACTAAAACGGGAGAGCGATTGGTGGGACAGGTTGCCAAGCGGCAGGCCATAACCAATCCTGATCGCACGGTGCTTTCCATAAAGAGGCACATGGGCAGCAACTACAGAGTTAAAATAGATGATAAGGAGTATTCCCCTGAGGAAATCTCCGCCATGATCCTCATGAAGCTGAAGCAGGATGCGGAGGCCTATCTGGGCGAGACCATCACCCAGGCAGTCATCACAGTGCCGGCTTACTTTAACGACAGCCAGCGCCAGGCTACCAAGAATGCTGGCAGGATTGCCGGGCTGGAGGTGCTGCGCATAATCAACGAGCCAACCGCTGCCTCTTTGGCGTACGGGCTTGACAAAGAGGGCAACCAGAAGATACTGGTATACGACCTGGGTGGTGGCACCTTTGATGTATCCATACTCGAAATCGGAGACGGCGTGTTTGAGGTGCTGGCTACCAGCGGCAACAACCGCCTGGGAGGAGATGATTTTGACCAAAGGATCATCGATTACATAGCCGATGAATTCATGAAGGAGCACGGCATCGACCTTAGAAAGGATAAAATGGCCCTGCAGAGGCTAAAGGAGGCAGCTGAAAAGGCGAAGATAGAGCTTTCCAGCACCCTTACCACCAACATAAATCTCCCCTTTATTACGGCCGATGCCTCGGGGCCCAAACACCTTGACATGACGCTCAGCAGGGCCAAGTTCGAGGAGCTGACGGCCGACCTGGTAGAGATGACCATCGGCCCCCTGAGGCAGGCGCTTAGCGATGCTGGGCTCACTCCCAACGACCTGGACAAGGTAATACTAGTGGGCGGTTCTACCAGAATTCCTGCGGTTCAGGAGGCCGTGAAGAGGGCTACCGGCAAGGAGCCTTACAAGGGGATCAACCCGGACGAGTGCGTGGCCATCGGTGCTGCCATTCAGGCCGCCGTTCTGGCCGGAGAGGTAAAGGACGTGCTGCTGCTTGACGTTACTCCCCTTTCACTGGGTATTGAGACGGTGGGTGGGGTATTCACCAAAATTATTGAGAGGAATACCACTATACCCACCAAGAAGAGCCAGATATTTTCCACCGCTACCGATGGCCAGACCAGCGTTGAGATACACGTGCTGCAGGGCGAGAGGCCGATGGCGGCCGATAATAAGACCCTGGGGCGCTTTATACTGGACGGAATACCGCCTGCACCCAGGGGCGTGCCTCAGATCGAGGTGACGTTTGACATAGACGCTAACGGTATCGTACACGTTTCTGCCAAGGATTTAGGGACGGGCAAGGAGCAGAAGATCACCATTACGGCGACCACCCATTTGTCAGAAGATGAGATACAGCGGGCTGTCAAGGAGGCCGAAAAATACGCCGAGGAGGATAAAAAGCGCAAGGAACTGGTGGAGGCAAAGAACAACGCCGATTCCTTGGTCTACAACACCGAAAAGACCTTGAGGGAGATGGGAGACAAGATCGGCAAGGGAGATAAGGACAGGATTCAGAAGGAGATCGAGGCCACCAGAAAGGCCATGGAGAGCAACGATGTAGACAAGATCAAGGCTGCTACCGAGAAGCTAACGCAGGTCTCGTATGAAGTGTTCGGCAGGATATATCAGCAACAGGCCAAGGCTTCGGGCGGGGCTTCGGACCAGGATGCGTCAGGCAAAGGAAAGAAAGCTAAGGATGACGACGTGGTAGACGCCGATTATGAAGTGATGGACGACAATCAGTAATTGGTGTATAATAGTTTGTGTTTGTAAGCTGGAAAAAGCCAAAACCCTGATGGTTTTGGCTTTTTCCAGAATTCTTTTTTGTTTGCGCAGTTGAGGCATGGCGGAAAGGTGGTGACCGGGATTGGAGAAGAAGGACTATTACGAGATACTGGGAGTGGATCGCAACGCTACAGAGGAAGAGATCAAAAAGGCTTATAGAAACCTGGCCAAGAAGTACCATCCCGATTTAAATCCTGGCAATCCCGAGGCCGAAGCCAGGTTTAAGGAGATCAACGAAGCTTACAATGTGCTCATCAATCCCGAAACCCGTGCCCAGTATGATAGGTACGGCCATGAAGGGCCCACGGGGCAGGGGTTCGGCGGTTTTGATTTTGGCGGCATAGATGATATATTCGATATGTTTTTCGGGAATATGGGATTCGGCACCTCTAGCAGGCGCCGAAGGAATGCGCCCGTACGGGGGGCCGATATCCGCTACGACCTGGACATATCCTTTGAGGAGGCAGCCTTTGGCGCAAAGAAGGAGATAGAGGTTGCGCGCATGGAAACGTGTCCCGAATGCAAGGGCACGGGTGCCAGGAGCGGCGTGCAGCCTGTAACCTGTCCGGTATGTAAAGGGACGGGAGAAGTTTCGTATTCGCAGACCACGGCTTTTGGGCGCTTTGTAAATGTAAGGACTTGTGAAAGGTGCCATGGCGAAGGTACTATAATAGAGGAGCCGTGCAAGCGCTGCAACGGCCGGAAGAAGATAAGGAGGATAAGAAAGATCAGCATAAACATCCCCGCGGGGATCGACAGCGGCCAGGTCATAACCCTAAGGGGAGAGGGTGAAGCGGGAGAGCGCGGTGGCCCATCGGGCGACCTGTACGTGTATATAACGGTGCGACCCCACAAGATCTTCAAGCGGGAAGGTTACGACGTGTACTGCGAGGTGCCCATAACTTTCGGGCAGGCAGCCCTGGGTGCCGAGATCGAGGTGCCCACCCTTGAGGGCAAGATGAAATACCGCATTCCCGAAGGTACTCAGCCGGGCACGGTATTTCGCTTGAAAAATAAGGGCATCGCGCATTTGAGGAGCAATGCCCGGGGAGACCTGTATGTCAAGGTAAACATAGAGGTGCCCAGGCGGCTCACCGACAAGCAGAAGGAACTCATAAGGCAGTTTGAGGAATTGAGCAGGGAATACAGGGGGCAGGACGAGAAAAAATCCTTTTTCGATAAGATGAAGGATGCTTTTGGAGTTTAACCGGATGTACGGCGATTTATCATTTTCAATGAAGGCGGAGGGATGAGATGTGAATTGGATAGAAATAAGCATAAAAACGACTCATGAAGGGGTGGATGTGATGGCCCAGCCCCTGTACGAAGCGGGGGTCGAGGGTGTTGTGATTGAGGATCCCCGGGAGATTTCCGCCTTCATTGAGGAAAATGCCCATTGGGAGCTGGTGGACGAGTCGCTTTTGAAGGATCTGGACGATGAGGTGACCATTAAGGGGTACCTGCCAAATGATGCCGAATTTCATGACAAGCTCCAGTACATTAGAGAAAGGATTAAGTGGCTGAAAGCGCAGGATCTGGGTTTTGATCTGGGTTCAGGCCAGCTGAGCCTTGCCAGCATGCACGAGGAGGACTGGGCAAACGGCTGGAAGAAGTATTTTAAGCCCGTCAAAGTAGGCCAAAGAATTGTGGTTAAGCCCACCTGGGAGGAATATTGTCCCCGGGAAGGCGAGATAGTGCTGGAGCTCGATCCCGGCATGGCATTTGGAACGGGGACCCATCAGACCACCATGCTCTGCATACGGGAACTGGAAAGGCTTGTTTTTCCCTCGTGCCGGGTGCTGGATGTCGGATGCGGAACGGGCATTTTGGCCATAGCTTCATTGCTTTTGGGAGCGAACCATGCCGTGGCTGTGGACATCGATTCCAATGCTGTGAGGATTGCCCGCCAAAACGCCCTGCAAAACGGGGTGTCTTCCCGGATGGATGTTTTGCAGGGTAACCTGGTTGACGGCGTACAGGGTAAATACGACGTGGTTGTGGCCAACATCATAGCCGATGCCATAATCGCGCTTGCTGGGCCGGTGAAGGGCTTCCTGAAGGATGGCGGGGTTTTCGTAGCCTCGGGCATCATACTGGATCGGCTGGATGATGTGCTTAAAGCCCTTGAAAGGGAAGGTTACGGGCAGGTTGAGCACCGTACCATGGACGACTGGGCTGTGGTGGTGGCCAGGCATGCATAGGTTTTTCATCGATGTACGGCAAATAAGGCAGGATACGGCCTTGATTGAGGGTGAGGATGCCGAGCACATCTGCAGGGTGCTGAGATTGCGGAGGGGAGATGCTGTAGAGCTGTGTGACGGACAGGGAAACGATTATGAGGCCGTTATAAAGAGCGTGGGCAAAGACGGGGTTGAGGTTAGTATAGAGAGGAGCTTCCCCAGCCAGGGCGAGCCCCGGGTCAAGGTGGTGCTGTATCAGGCCATCCCCAAAAGCACTAAGATGGATCTTATAATACAGAAATGCGTTGAGCTGGGGGTGCACAGGATCGTCCCCGTGGTTACGGCAAGGACCGTAGTAAGGCTGAAAGATGGCAAAGATGAGATCAATAAGGCCTCCCGCTGGCAAAGGATTGCCAAAGAAGCTGCCAAGCAGAGCAAAAGGGGGATTATCCCGGAAGTGTCCCCACCGGTACCTTTCAGCCGGGCCATAGGCCAGTCATCCCATATGCTTCGCATCCTTCCGTGGGAAAACGAGAGGAAGGCGGGGCTTAAGGAGGTCTTTGAAGCTGCAAAGAGCTGGGATGGTGGTATAGCCATTATGGTAGGCCCCGAGGGCGGCTGGGAGGAACAGGAGGTTGAAGAGGCAAAGGGGATGGGATGGAACACCGTTTCCCTGGGGCCAAGGATATTGAGGACCGAAACGGTGGGAGTGGCCATATTATCTGCAATCATGTTTTATACAGGAGAGATGCAATGGACAGCAGAGTAGAGAGGAAGAGAGTGGCGTTTTACACTTTGGGCTGCAAGGTCAACCAGTACGATACCCGGGCTATGATGGAGCAGTTTGAAAGCCGGGGATATCGCATAGTGGATTTCGACGAAAAAGCCGATGTTTACGTGGTCAATACCTGTACCGTGACCAACCTGGCCGACAGGAAGTCCAGGCAGATGATACGCAAGGCCTATCGGACCAATCCCGAGGCGGCCATCGTGGTGGTGGGCTGCTTTGCCCAGAGGTCGGCCGAGGAAGCGGCTAAAATACCCGGCGTCAAGCTGGTGCTGGGCACGCAGGAACGGCACAGGATCGTGGATCTGGTAGAACAGGCCCAGTACACCGGAGAAGTGGTGGTTGATGTAAAGGATATAATGAAGGCTAGGGAATTCGAGAACATACCCATAAGCTCTTACGAGGGAAGGACCAGGGCCATTCTCAAGGTTCAGGAGGGCTGTAACCAGTTTTGTACCTATTGCATAATACCGTACACCCGGGGGCCCATAAGGAGCAGGCATCCGCAGGAGGTGCTGGAAGAGGCAAGACGTTTGGTGGACGCCGGATTTAAGGAAATAGTGCTGACCGGAATCCACCTGGCTTCATACGGGATGGACCTCCAAAAGGAAATGGAAGGGGTCAATCTGGTCTATCTGCTTGAGGGTTTGAATTCGATAGAGGGGCTGGCCAGGATACGCCTGGGATCAATCGAACCCAACTTCATAACCCCTGAATTTGTGATGGGGATCCAGAAACTTCACAAGGTGTGCAGGCATTTTCACGTTCCCCTTCAGAGCGGCAGCGATACCGTCCTTGAAAGGATGAGAAGGCGGTACACCACCGGGCAGTATAGCAGGGCCATAGATATGATACGCGAGCTTTTCCCGGACGCCGCCATAACCACCGACGTGATGGTGGGCTTTCCCGGGGAAACAGATGCCGAGTTTGATGAGACCGTGAATTTTGTACAGAGGATTGGATTTAGCAGGCTGCACGTATTTCAGTATTCCCGCAGGGAAGGCACCCCTGCAGCGCAATTCCCGAACCAGGTGCCATCCAGGATAAAGGAGGAGCGCAGCCGCATACTGATGGATGTGGGGCACAAGATGGCCCGTACCTATATGGAAGGGTTTGCGCGCAGGATCGAGGAGGTATATTTCGAACAGGAAAGCCCGTACGGCCCTCAAACCTATGAGGGATATACCCAGCACTATATAAGGGTGGTGGCAAGCAGCCGGATGGATTTGAAGGGGCAGATCCTGAAAGTTCTTTTGAAGGAAGTGCGGGATGACTATATGACGGGTGAGCTCCAGGAAGGGTAATGGCAGTAGACGGGATTTGCCGTCCAATATATATGAGGATGAATTAATGGCGAATATGTGGTAAAATTATGTATGGGATTGAATTTAAACGATGTTAGGAGGTAATCTTATGGAAGACTGCATATTCTGCAAGATAGTCAACAGGCAAATTCCTTCCAGGATAGTCTATGAGGATGACAGCATACTGGCTTTTCACGATATCGACCCCAAAGCGCCTGTACACGTGCTGGTAATACCCAAGCAGCACATCCCTTCCACCAACGAGGTTACCCGGGAGAACAGCGAGGTGATTGCCCACCTGTTTGCTACCCTGCCTAAAATTGTGGAGCAATTGGGCATAAAGGATAGCGGTTACAGGGTGGTGGTAAACTGCGGCAAGGATGCTGGGCAGGCGGTAAATCACCTGCATTATCATGTGCTGGGCGGCAGAAGCTTTACCTGGCCACCGGGCTGATGACCTCTATTTTTGTTTGTTGACACGCGGGGGAAGCAAGGGTTATAATATTTACGATACTGCGTACATTCAACCCTTTTTGTGGATAAGAGCAATCTGGGGATTAGATGCGGTTGAACGGTCTGCAGTTTGCAGACCGGTAGGTTTATGGAGAATCGTCTTGGCGGAGGGAGGGAAAAGGCATGGCAGAAGTTGAAGTCAGGGTTGGAGAAAACGAATCATTTGAGAACGCTTTAAGGCGGTTTAAGCGTCAGTGCGCCCGTGCAGGCGTTCTGGCTGAACTGCGCAAGCGGGAGCACTACGAAAAGCCCAGCGTACGGCGCAAGAAAAAGTCCGAAGCAGCTCGCAGAAAGAAAAGATATCGTTAATCGATATCGTTAATCGGTTGTCCCTCCCTCGATCGGCAAAGGGAAAACTGTGAGTGAGCAGGCAATGGGATGACAGTAATGTAAGGACAGGAGAGGCTTTTGAATGCAGTGCTTGCGAAGGGGAGGAAATGATTCGCAAATGGTATGTAAACCTGGTGCATATGCACCAGGTTTTTTAGCATATAAATAATCCATTAATAGCCGTTTATGCAAATAATTAACTGACATGTAATTGTGTTATAATGATGAAAATTGATGCAATATGTAGTATAATGAAATCAGGAATACAGTGAGCCGGTCAGGCGAATAGTTTTGGGTACATAGCATACAATAAAAGGGGGGAGGGGGGGTGTGAAGCGGAAGGGTATATACGATTTTATAATCTTTTTGGTAGCCCTGTTTATCGTATACCAGCTGGTGGCCTTTTTGGATTTTAGAACCGATTACATTACTTACGGAGAAGATGTGGTTAAGATATCGGCAGAATCGCTCCATCCCCTTGACGGAAGCGATATTTCGAAAAGTACGGCCTACGACCGGTTCGAGGACGGTAATGGTATGCTAACCCAGGACGGTAAGGAAATATTGCTTTTGAGCTTCAACATACGTCACGGAGTGGATCACAATGGTAAGGAGAATTTGAATTCCATAATAGAAGAGATTAAGAATTCCAGGGCACACATCATTGCACTTCAGGAAGTGGACTACCGCATGCCGCGTTCGAAATTTAAAAATCAGGCACGTGAGATTGCAGCGGCTCTCGGGTTTCATTATGTGTACGGCGAGACCATAAATGTGCTGGGCATAAAATACGGCAATGCCATCATAAGCGTTTATCCGATTATAGAACATCAGAATATCAGGTTGTATTCTTCTTCTCTGGAGAAAAGGGCCATTTTGAAGGCTAAAATTGACATAGATGGCGAAATATATCATGTTTTGAATACGCATCTCGGGCTGAAAACCGATGAGCGCTACAGGCAGATGGAGGAGATTAATTCCATAGTGGAGGCTTTAAAAGGCAATGTCATCCTGATGGGAGATTTCAATGAACAGGTATATATCCCCGATGGGAATTTCATCAGCGATAAGTTGGTGGATACTGCGGTCGTCAAGCAAAAGGAGCATTTGAATACTTATGCATTCTACAGCGACCTTCCCAACGCCCGCATCGATCGTATATACGTGAGCAGCCATATAGAAGTGGTGGATCATTTCGTCATGCCTTCCAGAACTTCCGACCATTCCATGGTTTTTGCATTGATTTTGCATAAAAGGAATAAAAAAGGAGGAATTCTCTGATAATTATAGAATAATAAAAATAGGGGGTTAGAAACGGGCTATTTGGCGATGTAAAGGGGTTTTGCCATGAACAGGTACAGGTTAGTATTGATTATAATGATCGCGGTTACATGGATGGCGCAGATGACGACCTTGGCCGATGGCGGCAAAGTATATATGGTCCCCATACGGGGGGAGATAACGCCTGCCATGGCTGCATTTGTTGGGAAACAGGTTGAGCTGGCCAATACCGAAGGTGCCCGGGGCATACTATTTGTGGTTTCCACCTTGGGAGGGAGGGTAGATGCTGCATTTATCATAAAGGATGCCATATTGAGGTCAAAGGTACCAACCGCCGTATTTATCAGCGACAGGGCTGAATCGGCGGGAGCTTTGATATCCATCGCTGCTGATAGCATAATAATGGCGCCGGGTAGTCACATGGGTTCGGCGGAACCGATCCCATACAGCGAAAAGAACGTAGCCGCCATAAGCGGTGAGTTCAGGAGCACCGCCGAACTTAAGGGAAGGGACCCCCAGATTGCCGCTGCCATGGTTGATAAGTCTATAGCCATACCCGGCATAAAGGAAAAGGGTTCTTTGCTGGACCTGACAGCCCAGGAGGCTATAACGTACGGATATGCCGATGCCATTGCCGGCGATGTGGATGAGGCGCTTTCCCATCTGGGGTGGGCAGATTCGCAGATATATGCTTTAGAGCCGGATTTTAAGGTGAGAATAGCCCAGCTTTTGACCCGTACCGATATATCGTCCCTTTTATTGCTGGGTGCCATGATAGCAGTACTTATCGAGGTGTTTGTACCCGGGTTTGGATTGCCCGGCATTATCGGCATCATATGCTTCGGTTTGTACCTGGGAGGGAACTTCCTGGCGGGATACACCGAATGGTGGTCGGTAATGCTGTTTGTGATAGGGCTTATTTTGCTGGCGATTGAGTTGGCCGTTCCTGGGTTTGGTGTAATTGGCATAACCGGAATAGCAGCCATTTTGGCCGGGCTAATTTTTTCAGCTTCGGATCCAGTAAAGGGCATGATGTCGGTAGGTATAGCTTTATTAGCTGTGCTTGTTGTCGTACCCATCCTGTATAAATTCTTTGGCGGGCCTCGGCTGTTTAAGAAGCTGGTCCTGACCGAGCAGGTGGTATCGGCGGAGGATGGCGGTGAGCCTGTGCAGCAGCTGCAGACTGTGCAGCTGATAGGGAAGAGCGGCACCGTGATAACGGCTTTGAGGCCGGCCGGCATAGTGGAGATCGAGGGGGTCAAATACGACGTGATGTCGGATGGCGAATATATTTTGCCGGGAGAAAGGGTAAAGGTCATAGACGCCGTGGGGTCAAAGATTGTTGTAGCCAGGCTTTAAGTGCTGTGCCCATCAGCCATAAGGCCTGAGAAAAATAAAAGAAGGAGATGGTAGTATGCCAGAAACCATTTTATTTGCAATGGGCCTGATCATCGTAGCTATAATAGTGCTGGCCATAATCCTGACCTTTGTACCGCTGGGGTTGTGGATTTCAGCGCTGGCAGCCGGGGTCAAGATAGGGATATTTAACCTCATAGGTATGCGATTGAGAAGGGTAATTCCGTCCAGGATAATAAATCCTCTCATAAAAGCTACCAAAGCAGGTCTGGACATGAGTGTTGATAAGCTGGAGGCCCACTATCTTGCAGGAGGAAATGTAGACAGGGTGGTAAATGCGTTGATTGCAGCTCAAAGGGCCAACATTCCTCTGGAGTTTGAGAGGGCGGCTGCTATAGACCTGGCAGGAAGGGATGTGCTGGAGGCCGTCCAGATGAGCGTAAATCCCAAGGTGATAGAAACCCCGAAGGTATCGGCTGTTGCCAAAGACGGTATTGAGGTGATGGTCAAGGCGCGCGTTACCGTAAGGGCAAATATAGACAGGCTGGTTGGCGGTGCCGGCGAGGAGACCATACTGGCCAGGGTAGGCGAGGGCATTGTCACCACCGTCGGCTCAGCTGAAAGCCATAAGGAAGTGCTGGAGAACCCTGACCGCATTTCGCAGACGGTGCTCAACAAGAGCCTGCACGCCGGTACTGCATTTGAGATACTTTCCATCGATATAGCCGACGTGGATGTGGGAAGGAATATAGGTGCCCAGCTTCAGATTGATCAGGCTGAAGCCGATAAGCGCATTGCCCAGGCTAAAGCCGAGGAGAGGCGTGCCATGGCCGTGGCCAAGGAGCAGGAGATGCGCGCTGCCGTACAGGAGATGCGGGCCAAGGTTGTTGAAGCCGAGGCCGAGATCCCCAAGGCCATCGCTTCTGCTCTCAGGGAAGGAAAACTGGGCGTGATGGATTATTATAATATGAAGAATATAATAGCCGATACGCAGATGAGGGATTCCATAGCCAGGATGGGGAGAGAGGATGCATCCGAAGAGGATAAGAAATAGCGGCCGACGTCAGACGGGAGATGATGATAGATGCTGGATATAATCATACTGTTTGTGGTCATTAGCATGGTGGTAGCCAATATAATGAAGCATGTGGTTACTTCGGGACAATCGCCAAAGCCGGATGCTTCGGGTAGGCCGGTAGCGCCCGGAAATCCAGGGAGGCCGGGCCATTCAAACGATGGCCGTAACGTTTACCGCCAGTCCGGCACTCGGCAGGCGCATATCCCGGGGGCCGGACAAGGCGGGATGTTCCCGGCCAACCAGGGAAGCGTGGTGGACAGACATGCTGCACAAGCGGAGGGTTTTTCCATTGAATATCAGGGCGGTTCCTCGTTCGAGGGTATGGGACAGGAGGGCTTGAAGAATACGCCATATGATGGGAGCAGAGCTGTAAAGCTGGAGGTTTTATCGTCTGACGCAAAGCGCCATTCGCTTTCCTTTAGCCGCCATGCCGTAATAAACGGCATCATAATGTCCGAACTGCTGCAACCCCCCAAGGCTTTGAGAAGAAGGAGGACGTATTGAAATCCCGTACCGATGCGGCATACATATTTTAACGGCACAATGCGCTGTTAAAGCGTTTCATAAAAAACGCCAAAAATCATTGGGTTCAAGGCATAGACTTTGATCGGAAAAACTAGAATGTTTCATACATTCTAGTTTTTCTTTTTTTTGCATATTATTTTGTATCGAGGGGGGATTGCGGTGCGAAGAAGGAAGTTGCGGGAAGTAAAGACCACGGTTTCCGAAATGTTTGAGCTCCCGAAGGATATAATGCTCAACCTGCCCAGGATCAGCATGATTGGTAACAACCAGATGTTGGTTGAGAACCATAGAGGGGTGATAGAGTATACCCCGCAGAAGATACGCCTTAATTCAACCATTGGGGTGATCCTGGTTGAGGGACAGGACATGGACCTTAAGAACATCGCGGCCGATGATATCATGATAACGGGCGTGATAAAACATGTGGAATTCTAATGCAGCAGGGGTGAAAGGGATTGCTGATTTTAAGGCTATGGAATTATTTGGTTGGCTATTTGGTAATAAGGGTTGATGGCCTGTCGCTCGAAAAGTTCATCAATCTAACCATAAATAACGGAATATATCTGTGGGGGATAAAGCGTGCGGGCTATACCACCATGACTGCATGCATAAGTATCGGCGGATTTAAGAAGCTGAAGGGGATTGCGCGAAAGGTAAGGTGCAGGGTAAGGATAGTGGACAAAAGGGGACTGCCCTTTTTGCTGGTTCGGCTTCGCCGAAGGAAGATGCTGCTGGTGGGGCTCACGGCCTTTTTGATAATACTGTACGGCCTTTCTTCGTTTATCTGGACGGTGGACGTGGAAGGAAACGTTAAAGTGCCGGAGGATAAGCTGCTCAATGTCCTGGCCAAATACGGAATTAAGCCCGGGGCCTATAAAAAGGGGTTGGACATATCCGCCATAGAAAATCGCCTGGTCATAGACGTGCCCGACATCTGGTGGGCCAGCATCCAGCTTAAGGGTACCAGAGCCATAGTGAAGGTGGTGGAAGCGGCGCAACCCCCTCCCATGATAGACAAGGATACGCCGTGCAATATCGTGGCCAGCAAGGATGGGATCATTTATGAAATGGTGGTGCTCGAAGGCCAGCCCATGGTAAAGCAGGGCGATACGGTGAAAAAAGGCCAGCTTCTAGTGAGCGGCGTGATTGAGGATCCTGAAACCATGACAACCCGTCTTGTGCATGCCATGGCCCAGATTACCGCGCGGACGTGGTATGAAGGCCAGGCCGTCTATTCCCTGGAGAAGGGCCTTACGCGGCGGACGGGCAGAAAAGCGGTTCAGAGGTTCCTCGACATGGGCCAGTGGGTGGTTGAATATCAAAAGGAGGATATACCTTTCAAGTACTATGAGGTAGAGGAAAAGAGGGTGCCCTTTTTTGGAGAGGGGCGATTTCTGCCCATTACCATGATAGTGAGGGAGTATTATGAAATTGAAAGGGTGCCGGCCAGCGCGTCGATACAGCAGCTGAAAGAAATGGCCCAAAAAAAGGCCATGGAGGATGTAAACAAAAAAATACCGTCGGGCGCCAAAATTGTTGACAAACGGGTGAAATACGATATGATAGAAGGTAAGGAAGTAAAAGCTACGGTATATGTGGAGGTACTGGAAGACATAGCGCAGGAACAAAACATTACAGTTGAGTAGGAGGATTGTTTGATTGGAGAGCTTCAGAGCAGAAAGAACGCTGGAAATTGACAGCATGGAAAAGCTGCGTGCACTTTTTGGTAACTTCGATGAAAATGTGGAGGTCATTGAAGAGGAGTTAGGGGTAAGGGTGATAACCCGCGGGACGGACGTGGTCATAATGGGTAAACCGCAGCAGGTGGAGATGGCTTATACCGTTATGACCAAGCTGCTCGATATGATAGGTAGAGGGGGGGCTGTTGACAGGGCTCAGGTCAGGTATGCTATACAGCTGGCGGCCGAGGGCCATGAGGACCTCATTGAAGATGTAGCGTCCGATGTGATATGTTTGACTTACAAGGGCAAGCAGGTCCGCAGCAAGACGCTGGGCCAAAAGCGCTACGTCACGGCTATCGCCCAGAATGATATAGTATTTGGGATAGGCCCTGCAGGAACCGGTAAGACCTATCTGGCCATGGCTATGGCCGTAACGGCTTACAAGAGCCGGGAGGTGGGGCGCATCATATTGACCCGCCCTGCGGTGGAAGCGGGAGAGAAGCTGGGCTTTTTGCCGGGAGACCTGCAAAACAAGGTGGATCCTTACCTCAGGCCCCTATACGATGCGCTTTACGACTTGATAGGGCTGGAAAACTATTTAAAGCTGGTAGAACGAGGGGTTATCGAAGTGGCTCCCCTTGCCTATATGAGGGGGCGCACCCTGGAAGATTCATTCATCATATTGGACGAGGCCCAGAATACCACCTCCGAACAGATGAAGATGTTTTTGACCAGGATAGGTATAGGATCCAAGGCTGTAATTACCGGCGACATTACGCAGATAGACTTGCCGCGGGGCAAAAAGTCGGGCCTCGTGGAGGCTATACAGGTATTGAAGGGCATAAAGGGAATAGAATTCGTATTTCTGACCCAGCAGGATGTGGTGCGCCATGAGCTGGTCATGAAGATCGTTCAGGCCTATGACAAGTTTTATTCGGTAAAAGGAGGAGCCGAACAGGAGGATATCCGTGAATTTAGCAGTAACAGGTAAAAACAAAGGAGGACAGGCCCCTATATTGGGCAGATCGCCTTTTAGGGGAGCTAATACAAAGCTGCTGCTGAAGATTTTAATTGGGGTGCTGGCTTATGTCAGCGTGTTTGCCATCCTATTGGCCGCCGTTTCGCCCAAAAGGTACGATTTGAAGGCGGGGGATATCGCTACCGAGTCCATCCGCGCTCCCCGGGATGTGGAAAACAAGATTGCCACACAGCGAAGGATCGAACAGGCCAGGCAGAGCGTTGCCCCGATATACAGGCTGAATCAAGATGTGAAGACGGAGACCGTTGAAGAAGTAAACAAGATATTTGAAGAGATAAAGATAATCCGGGGCCTTGCCAGTGAAAGGCTTGAAGAATGGAAGGCAAGGCAGGAGGCGGATAAATCGCAGCAGGCAGCGGAAGAAGAGGTAGCGCCTGAAGACGAGATGCATCAGGATCAGGGGGCCGGCCAAACCGAGAACGCCGGGCAGGAAGACATATACGAGGCTGCAAAAGGAGAAATAGATTACCAGCAGGTGTTTGACAAGCAGTTTTTGGAGCAACTCAAAGGGCATATGAGCGTTCAGCTGTCAAACGAAGAGCTGCTGGCCTGCATCATGGCGGATGAGGCCGAAATTTCCCAGCTTCAGGAGCGTTTGGTCGAAATATTGATTGGCCTTCTGGATCTTAAGATAAAAGAGGACAACCTGCTGGAGGCCAAAAACACGCTTAGAAACGAAATATTGACGCTGCCCATTTCCAACGAACTTCGATTGGTGAGCACTACCATCGGTCTAACCCTGCTTAAGCCTAACATGATATACGACCATGAGGCAACGGAGGCCGAGAGGGAAAAGGCGGCGGAAAATGTAGAAAAGGTGATTTACAAAAAGGGACAATACATCGTTCAGGATGGGCAGCCCATTACCGAGGAGCAGATTGCCATGCTCAAGGAGCTGGGGCTTCTCAAGGACGAGCCGTTTGATGTGCCACTGGTGGTAGGGCTGGGGCTGTTATTGCTGGTAGTGGAAGTTGCCGGAATCATATACATTCATTATTTCGAAAGAGAGCTTGCCGATCAGCCCCTTATGTTTATCCTGATAAGCCTGGTGGTCTGCCTGACCCTGGGGGTAAGCTACGGGATGTCGGTTGTAAGCCAGTATGTTATGCCGGTTGCCCTGTCCGCCATGCTGCTCACCGTACTGATGAAGCCCAGGATCGCCTTTTTTGTGAACGTTCTGCTGGCCATATTGGTAGGCATAATGACCCGGGGCCAATCGGGCGTAATGGTTGCCGGGTTGCTGGGAGGAATGACGGGAATATTCATAGCTCATCGGTTCCAGCACAGAAATGGCCTGTTCCTGGCGGGGCTGGGAGCCAGTGCTGCCAGCATGCTGAGCACGGCCGGGTACGAGCTGATGGTATCGGGTAGCTGGTGGACCGCCCTGCGTTCTTCCATGTGGAGCGGCGGTAGCGGCGTGCTGGCCGCTGTCCTGGCAGTGGGGACGCTGCCCGTGTGGGAAAATGTATTCGGCATTATAACCCCCATAAAGATGATAGAGCTTTCAAACCCCAATCATCCGCTGCTGAATCGCCTGATGAGGGAAGCGCCCGGAACCTATCACCACAGCATAATAGTGGCTAATCTAGCAGAAAGTGCGGCCCAGGCGGTGGGGGCCAACGGGCTGCTGGCCAGGGTAGGCGCGTTTTACCATGATGTAGGGAAGCTCGTAAGGCCCTATTATTTCAGGGAAAATCAGCTTACGACCGAGAACCCGCACGATAAAATAAATCCCACGTTGAGCACCAACATCATCATATCCCATGCCAAAGATGGAGCTAAACTGGCTCAAAAATACAAAATCCCAAAAGTGATCCAGGATTTTATACTGCAGCATCACGGCACTACGCCGGTAATATACTTTTATCACAAGGCAAAAAATAATAATAAGGATGTAAAACTGGATGATTTTCGTTATAAGGGGCCCAAGCCTCAAACCCCCGAAACGGCCATAGTGATGCTGGCCGACACCGTGGAGGCTGCGGTAAGGACCCTGCCCGACCCCAGCCTGGGAAAGGTGGAGGGCTTAATACGCAAGCTCATAAAGGAAAAACTGGAGGACGGGCAGCTGGACGAGTGTCACCTGACGCTGAAGGACCTGGATTCCATTGCCACGGCGTTTAAGGATGTGCTGTGCGGCATATTTCACGAACGCGTTGAGTACCCCGATGTAGATCTAAAAGAGGAGCGAGATGAAGGCGATGATGGTGGACATTAACAACTCCCAGGATAAAATAGAGGTCGTACCCGAGATCGAAAGGCTGATAGAGAACTGTGTATTAGAAACCTTGAAAATGGAGGGCGTGGATGTTCCCGTTGAAGTGAGCATACTGCTGGTGGATGACGAACAAATCCATCAGCTTAACAGCCGGTACAGGGGAGTGGATGCTCCCACCGATGTGCTGTCGTTTCCCATGCTGGAGTTCGAAGATGACGGGCAGGGTAACGGTGATTTGCATGCCGTCCTGGATGCCGCAGTACATGATGGCCAGGCTGCGGTGCTGGGGGATATAGTGCTGTCGCTGGAAAAGGCGCAGCAACAGGCCCGGGAGTACGGCCATAGTTTTTTCAGGGAAGTGGGTTATCTGGTGGTGCATGGGATGCTGCACCTTTTGGGGTACGACCATGAGCAGGAAGACCAACGGCTCAGGATGCGCCGGAAGGAAGAAGAGGTCATGGAGATGATGGGACTTTCGCGGGACGCGCAATGTCCGGAAGTAAGGCCCTGAGCGGGCATTTTTATCGAGATGTGGAGATATGGCTAAGATGAAATCCAGGAATATAATCGAGAGCTTCAATAACGCCATAAAAGGCATCATATATGGATTTAAGACCGAACGAAATATAAAGATACATTTTATCATTGCGGTGCTGGTGCTGATGGCCGCAGTTCTGGCCGACCTCTCCAAGTTAGAGGTCGTGCTGCTGTTCATCACCATAGCCGTGGTTATAGCGGCCGAGCTTTTTAACACGGCTATAGAGCGCCTGATAGACATGGTGCATCCCGGCTATCACCCGCTAGCGGAAGTTGCCAAGAATATGGCGGCCGGAGCGGTGCTGGTGACCGCTGTGGGCGCCGTGATGGTGGGCTATGTCATATTCTATAATAGGATCAATTCGCTTTCGCTGGCGTTTGTGCGCAGAATCAGGAATGCGCCCATACACGTCACCGTCATCAGCCTCATAATAATAATGCTCATAGTGATAATGCTGAAATCCATAAAATTTAAAGGGAATTTTTTAAAGGGGGGCATGCCCAGCGGGCACAGCGCCCTGGCATTTTCGCTGTTTACCTCCATAACATTGCTGAGCAAAAACGCCCTCATATCATCGCTTGGCATGTTGATGGCTCTGATGGTCATTCATAGCAGGTATGAGGCTGGGATCCATACTATGGCCGAAATAATAGTAGGCGCTTTTTTGGGCATGCTGCTTACCGTGATAATGTTTGAACTGTTTCATATTGTGACCTGATGGGAGGGCTATGATGAGGGATGTAGATGTGCAAAGGCTGGTGGAGGAAGCTTTGAGGGCCAGAGAAAGGGCATATGCGCCCTACTCCAAGTTCAGGGTGGGAGCCACGCTGCTGGCGGAGGATGGTTCCATCTATACCGGATGTAATGTGGAAAACGCCAGTTACGGTGCTACCTGCTGTGCCGAAAGGGTGGCCATATTTTCAGCTGTGGCCGACGGCAAGCGTAGCTTTAAAGCCATAGCCGTAGTATCGGATCATAAAGGGTTTACCTTCCCATGCGGGATATGCCGCCAGGTGATGCTGGAATTCGATATTCCCACGGTGATTGTAGCGGATAGCAACGGGGCATACCGGGAGTATTCCTTGGAAGCCCTTTTACCCAACGGATTTAGCAAGTTCGGTATGCAGGAAGGAGAGTGATCGGTGGTTGGCTGAGGGATTTCGTTCGGGGTTTGTTGCCATAGTGGGCAGGCCCAACGTGGGCAAATCCACACTTATGAATAGCATGGTGGGAGAAAAAATTGCTATAATTTCGGATAAGCCTCAAACCACCCGCAACCGCATACAGTGCGTGCTCACCCGATCCGACTATCAGGTCATCTTCATCGATACCCCGGGAATTCACAGGCCCAAAAATAAGCTGGGAGAGTATATGGTCCAGGCAGCCAGAAGCGCGCTGGAAGAAGTGGATGCCGTGCTGTTCGTGGTGGATGTATGGGAGGGTATAGGCGGCGGCGACAGGTTTATAGCCGAGGAACTGAAGAAGGTCAAGACGCCCGTTATATTGGTGGCAAACAAGGTGGATAGGGTTAAGTCGGTTGAGGATGCGCGAAATATGGCCGAGGACTTGCGCGAGTGGGGCGGCTTCGATAAGGCCATACTGGTTTCTGCTCTAAACGGCACCAATCTGGACGAGCTGGAGAAGGCCATAGTGTCTTACCTGCCCGAGGGACCAAAATATTACCCGGATGATATGGTCACCGACCAGCCGGAGAGGTTTGTAGTAGCAGAGCTTATCCGGGAAAAGGCCCTTGAGCTGCTGGAGGAAGAGGTGCCCCACGGTATAGGGGTTGAGATCACTTCCTTTAAGGAGCGCCAGGGTAAAAATATAATAGACATACACGCTACCATATACTGCGAGAAGAAGAGCCACAAGGGAATAATAATTGGCAAGGGAGGTTCCATGCTGCGCGAAATAGGCACCCGGGCCAGGCGCGATATCGAACGCCTTCTGGGTGCACACGTGTACCTCGAGTTGTGGGTAAAAATAAGGGAAAACTGGAGAAACAACGTCGTCGATTTAAAAAATTTAGGTTATGATTGACGCATGCGGATTATTTTACATGGAATATGGGTCAAGTATGGCGGAAACCCTAATAAATGTAATAAGTACATTTATACAGACAGGGGGTTTATAGTATATGGTGGATTTGTTATGGAGCTTGTTTGAAAAGACCGGCTGGGTGAGCAGTTATCTGCTCTATAAAGCCGTACAACGAGTTGAGGTGGAACGCTATCTTGGCCCATCGGTAAACGCTTCAGGGGAGGAGAAAAGAGTCTATCAGGTTGGGAAGGAATAGGGAATCATGAATATCGTACGTACCCAGGGTGTGGTTTTGAGATATACGAATTTTAAAGAAGCGGATAGGATGCTTACGATTTTTTCTCCCGATAGGGGTAAGATGCAGGTGCTGGCAAGGGGCTGCCGCAAGCCCAGCAGCCGGCTCCTGGCAGCCAGCCAGGTTTTCTGTTACGCCGATTACGTGTTTATAAAGTCAAAGGAAATCTATGTAGCTACTCAGGCCGAGGTCAGGAATTCCTTTTACAATATTCGCAATGATTTAGAGAGGCTTGCCTACGGCACATATATTTTGAATCTGACCGAAGAGGCGGTGAACTATGAGGAAGGTAATTTCCGCCTCTTTTATATGTTGTTGCATACCCTGTCCCATCTGGCATTTGGGGAGATCAGCCCCGAGGATATAACCCATATATTCGAGCTTAAGCTGATCGACGTGCTTGGCTACCGCCCTGCGCTCGACGGTTGCTTGGTATGCGGACAAAGGCTGGAAGGCAACCCTTTAATTTTTAGCGTTTCCCAGGGTGGGATCATATGCTCCCGATGCAATAACGGCATGAAAAATGGATACACTATCCACAGGAACACCCTTCAAACCATGAGGTATATACTGGACGTGGACATAAGGCGCCTGGGGGGCCTGAAATTTTTGCAGCAGGTAAGGGACGAACTGGACACCATTTTGCCGAATTATTTGAGCCACAGGCTTGAGAAGACCATAAAGGCCCGGCAGTTTATAGACCACCTAAAATAGGGTGGATGGGCGTTTCTGCGCGCTTTTGCGACACGTTGGGCAAAAAGTTAAAAAGGATATTGACTAAAAAGATAAATTTGGTATAAGATAATGCAGGAAAAGATGCAAATTTAGCATGTTAAAGCCATAAATCAAATCAAAATATGAAATATTAAGGGCTTAAGAGCTTATTCCAGCCCGAAGCCCGATGACAGCAGCTGATGACAAATTTTATACATAGAATAGGAGGAAAACAGATGAAGAAATACGTGTATCTCTTCAGCGAAGGCAATGCCAATATGAGGAACCTCTTAGGTGGTAAGGGTGCCAACCTTGCCGAAATGATGAACCTTGGCCTGCCTGTTCCGCCGGGATTTACCGTAACTACCGAGGCATGTACTCGGTATTATCAGGATGGACAAACAATAGCTCCCGAGATTGAGGAACAGATATATGAGGCCATGGAAAAGGTAGAGGGGATAGTTGGCAAAAAATTTGGGGATATCAATAATCCTTTCTTGGTGTCGGTGCGATCGGGTGCCAGGGTATCCATGCCCGGAATGATGGACACCATTTTGAACCTGGGGCTCAATGATGTGGCTGTAGAGGGATTGGCCAAGCAGACAAACAATGAGAGGTTTGCATATGACAGCTACAGACGATTCATTCAAATGTTTTCCGATGTGGTAATGGGCATTGACAAGAACAAGTTCGAAAAGATACTCGATGAGATGAAGGAGAAAAAAGGAGTAAAGCACGACGTCGAGCTCACGGCGGAAGATCTTAAAGAGGTGGTCAAGCGCTTCAAAGAGCTGTACAAGCAGGAGAAGGGTGTGGAGTTCCCGCAGGATCCAAAGGTTCAGCTCCTGGAAGCCGTAAAGGCAGTATTCCGTTCGTGGAACAACCCCAGGGCAATCGTTTACAGGCGCATGAACGATATACCCTCCGATTGGGGCACCGCTGTGAACGTCCAGGCGATGGTGTTCGGTAACATGGGCAACGATTCCGGAACTGGCGTTGCCTTTACCAGAAACCCTGCTACAGGCGAGAAGAAGATATACGGCGAATTCCTGATGAATGCCCAGGGAGAAGACGTCGTAGCCGGTATCAGAACGCCCGAACCCCTTGAGAAGCTGAGGGAGACAATGCCCGAGATATACAATCAGTTCATCCAAATTGCCCAAACACTGGAAAAGCACTACAGGGACATGCAGGATATGGAGTTTACCATTGAGCGCGGCAAGCTGTACATGCTCCAGACGCGCAACGGAAAGAGGACGGCTGCTGCCGCACTGAAGATAGCGGTGGACATGGTAGCCGAAGGGCTCATTACCAAGGAAGAGGCCGTATTAAGGGTTGATCCCAAACAGCTGGATGCGCTGCTGCACCCTGCATTCGATCCGAATGTTCTAAAGAAGGCCAAACCTATCGCAAAAGGGCTTCCGGCTTCACCCGGTGCTGCCACTGGGCAGGTATACTTTACCGCTGAAGAAGCCGTGGAAGCGGCCAAGCAGGGCAAAAAGGTCATACTTGTCAGGGCCGAGACCTCGCCGGAAGATATCGAAGGCATGTATGCAGCCCAGGGTATACTGACAGCGCGCGGCGGTATGACATCCCATGCGGCTGTAGTAGCCCGCGGTATCGGTACCTGCTGCGTAGCCGGATGTGAGCAGATCAGGATCAACGAAGAGGGCAAATATTTTATCGTTGGCGACATGGTGTTTAAAGAGGGCGACTATATCTCCCTTGATGGAAATACCGGATATGTATACGGAGAGGCGCTGCCCACCCAGGATCCCTCTATGACCGGCGACTTTGCTACCCTCATGGAATGGGCCGATCAGGTAAGGACGCTGAAAGTCAGGGCCAATGCGGATACACCCAGGGATGCCGCTCAGGCGCTGAAGTTTGGGGCCGAAGGCATCGGGCTGTGCCGTACCGAGCACATGTTCTTCGACGAGGACAGGATTCCCGCTGTGAGAGAAATGATCGTTGCCCGAACCGAGGCAGAGAGGAGAAAGGCCCTCGCCAAGCTGCTGCCAATGCAGAAGAACGATTTCAAAGGTATATACGAGGTGATGGAGGGCAGGCCGGTAACCATCAGGTTGCTGGATCCACCGTTGCATGAATTCCTGCCCCATAACGATGAGGATATCAGGGATCTGGCTGAGCAGATGGGCATTTCCTTTGAGGAGCTAAAGGCTACGGTGGTGAAGCTGCAGGAGTTCAACCCGATGCTGGGCCATCGCGGATGCCGTCTGGCCGTCACGTATCCCGAAATAGCCGAGATGCAGACCAGGGCCATCATGGAGGCTGCCATAGAGGTCATGCAGGAGAAGGGCAATACCATATTGCCGGAGATCATGATACCTCTGGTGGGCGAGGCCAAGGAGCTCAAATTCGTGAAGGACGTAGTGGTCAGGACGGCCGAGCAGGTGATGAAGGAAAAAGGTGTGAAGATTGAGTACAAGGTGGGAACCATGATCGAGGTACCCAGGGCTGCCTTGACCGCTGATGAAATTGCAAAAGAAGCCGAATTTTTCTCATTCGGTACCAATGACCTGACTCAGATGACCTTTGGCTTCTCCAGAGACGATGCCGGCAAATTCCTTGAGGAGTATTACAACAAGAACATCTTCGAGAGCGATCCGTTTGCCAGGCTGGACCAGGTTGGCGTGGGCAAGCTCATGAAGATGGCGGCCGAACTGGGCAGGAGCGCAAGGCCGGATATAAAGATGGGCATATGCGGTGAGCATGGCGGAGACCCAAGCTCGGTTGAGTTCTGCCATCGTATCGGTTTGGACTACGTCTCCTGCTCGCCATACAGGGTGCCCATCGCCCGACTGGCTGCGGCACAGGCAAAGCTGAGGGAAAACAAGTAATCTGAAAAATTATCGATAAAAAAGCATGGGGTTTAACCCCGTGCTTTTTTATTGCATTTTGATGATTATCATACAATTAAGTTCACTTTTAAAAGGTTACCGGCTGTCCAATAATTTCTGCTAGCAGTTATTTTAAGGAGGATATGGGGTATAAATGTGGTATATATAATATAGGAGACATGAGAATTTTATTTAAAGGATGTCGAGGGTCATGATCAGGCAGCGGATCGAAAAACTGGAAGAAAAGCTACTTTCACCGTACGCTTGTCTCAGCAGCCGAACAAGGGGAAGGCGATATCCGCTGGAAAAGTGTCAGATACGTACCGAGTTTCAGCGGGATCGAGACAGGATACTGCACTGCAAATCCTTCCGAAGGTTGAAGCACAAAACACAGGTATTTATAGCGCCCGAAGGCGATCATTACAGGACCCGGCTTACCCATACCCTGGAAGTGGCTCAGATTGCCCGCACCATTTCCAGGGCTTTGAGGCTCAACGAAGATCTCACCGAGGCCATAGCGCTGGGACACGACCTGGGGCATACTCCCTTCGGCCACATAGGCGAAAGGTTTCTGGACAGCGTGAGCAGCAACGGCTTTAAGCACAACCTTCATAGCCTGAGGGTGGTGGATGTCCTGGAGGGAGAAAAAGGGCTCAACCTCACATGGGAGGTTAGGGATGGAATTGTAAATCACACCATGTCGAGCAAGCCGCCCGCCACTCTTGAAGGCCAGGTGGTAAGGATAAGCGACCGAATTGCATATATAAACCACGACATAGATGATGCCATAAGAGCAGGGATCATAACCATGGATGACCTGCCCAAGGATTGCATCGAAGTGCTGGGCAGAACCCATGGCGAGAGGATCAATACCATGATATTGGACGTGATTGAAAACAGCATGGACAGGCCATCGATAAACATGAGCCAACAGGTGAGCCAGGCTACCGAAAGGCTGAGAGCATTTATGTTTGAGAACGTATACATGGGTTTTGTGGCAAAAAATCAGGAAGAAAAGGCACGATACGTGCTTGAGACTTTGTACGGCTATTTTATGAAGCATCCCGAGACTCTTCCCCTCGAATATCGCTTGCATATAGAGCTGTATGGCGTGGAGCAGGTGGTATGCGACTATTTAGCCGGCATGACCGATCGCTATGCCATTAAGATGTTTTACAACCTGTTTATACCTTCGGGATGCTAAGGCTGGCGTATAAAATTCATGGCAAAAGCTGAGAATACTAAAGGTGGAACTTGTGCCAGGCAGGTTGAAGGCAAAAAAATAAAAAGTGAGAACAAAGAAGGAATTTTGGTTTAGATGTCGAATATATGTATTTTATTTGAACGGTTTAGAAGCTCCTTAAAAAATTTTATAAAATTTAAAGAGGAAAATCAAGAGCTATGTCGAATATATTTTAGGTTAGGTGAGGAAACAATGGGAACATTCCTCCCCGATGAATGGATTGACGAGGTGAGGGAGAAAAACGATATAGTAGACGTGATCTCCGAATACGTTCTTTTAAAACCCCAGGGCAAGGGTTTTTTTGGACTATGCCCTTTCCATGCCGAGAAGACTCCCTCATTTCATGTCAATCCCGAAAAGCAGCTTTATCACTGCTTTGGATGTGGTGCGGGGGGAAATGTCTTTACGTTCGTAATGGCCATGGAAAAGCTGGACTTTATGGAAGCGGTAAAATTTTTGGCGGAAAGAGCCGGTATGGCATTACCCCAGACCACACAAGCGGAAGAGTTTATAAGGTCCAAAAACAGGAGGGATAGGATATATCAGATAAATCGCGAGGCTGCCAGATATTATCACAGGATGCTATTTTCGCCTGAAGGAGGGCGTGCGCTTTCCTATCTGAAATCCCGGGGTGTGGACTTGAACACCATAAGGCGATTCGGGATAGGCTATGCGCCCGATGGATGGGAGAACGCCAAGCGGCATTTGCTAAGCCTGGGGTTTGAGGAGGAACTGCTTGTTGAGTCGGGCATAGCGGTATCCAGCAAGGGGAGGTCCTACGACCGTTTTCGTAATCGGGTAGTTTTTCCTATCATCAAACCCAGAGGGCTGGTGGTGGGGTTTGGCGGGCGGGTACTCGATGATTCGCTCCCCAAATATTTAAATTCGCCCGAGAGCGCTGTCTTTCATAAGAGCAGCACTTTGTTTGGGTTAAACCTTATAAGAGGAGGGTCTCCGCTCGATCACATGATCATAGCAGAGGGGTATATGGATGTGGTAACCCTCCATCGGTTTGGATTCAAAAATGCGGTGGCATCGCTGGGAACGTCGCTAACGCAGCAGCAGGCAAAGCTCATAAGGCGGTACACCCAGCAGGTGTATATAGCCTATGATGGTGACACCGCCGGGCAGAAGGCTACGCTGAGGGGGCTTGACATACTCCAGGATGCAGGGTTAAGAGTAAAGGTGATTCTGTTTCCCGAAGATATGGACCCTGATGAAGTCTTGAGGAAATACGGTGCCGAATTCTTTAAGAAGTTGATGGATAAGGCCGTATCCCTGGTGGATTACAAACTGGACAGGTTGCGCAGCCAGTATAACCTGGATATTCCCGAAGGGCGGGCAGGATATGCCACGGAAGCAGCTAGAATATTGGTACAGATTCCAAATTTGCTTGAACGGGATGTTCACATTCAGCGGTTGGAAACCCAAACGGGATTTTCTTCCAGGCTATTGTACCAGGAAATCGCCAGGCTGGAGGGTTTGGCGCAGAGGGAAAGTGTAAAAAGGCATTTAGATGGTAATAATAGGTATGTCGGCAAGAAGGCTGCTGATAGGGAGTCCGTGCCTGGCCACATAAAGGCCGAAAGATATCTGGTGAATTTGATGGCCAGCAATGACTGGTTGGCCAAAAAAATAACGGAAAAGGTTGAGGAGGAGCATTTTGAAGAGCCGATAAACAGGGAAATTTACGGGATAGTAGTTGGGCTTCTCGAGTCAGGCAGGGAGGTCAGCGTTTCTCAGGTTCTGAGCTGCGTACAGGATCAGAATAAAATACAGCAAATGGTTGAAATATTTGAACAGTCGATGGAGTACGATAATATTGATAAGTTTATTTCAGATTGTATAGATGAGATGATGTATCGCCGTTTAGAAAAGCGCAGGCAGGAGGTAGTGGGGTTAATCAGGAAAATGGAACAGGAAGGGAAACAGGAAACCGATACCTACAGAGCTCTGCTGAGCGAGATGGCTGTGTTGACCAGAAAGGTCAGGGCAAGTCGACACGGAAAGGAGGGAATAGTATGAAAAACGAAGAGGGCAAGCAAAAAAATGACAAGTTGAAGAAGATAAAAGAGCTGATTGAAAAAGGAAAAGAAAAGGGCCTTTTGACCTATAAGGAGATCATGGATGTGCTGGAAGACGTTGACCTGGATCCCGAGCAGATCGAAAAGATATACGATACTCTGGAATCTCTGGGTATAGATGTACTGGATGAGGAAGTAGTTCCCGAAGACATAAACCCCGAAGAAGACCTGGAGCTTAGCCTTCCTGAAGGCGTTAGCATAGATGACCCGGTGAGGATGTACCTGAAGGAGATAGGAAAGGTGCCTCTGCTTACCGCAGAGGAGGAGATAGAGCTTGCCAAGAGGATGGAGCAAGGGGATGAAGAGGCCAAGAGGAGGCTTATAGAGGCCAACCTCCGCCTGGTGGTCAGCATTGCGAAGCGGTATGTAGGTCGGGGGATGCTTTTCCTCGATCTCATACAGGAAGGTAATCTGGGCCTCATAAAGGCGGTAGAGAAGTTTGACTATAGGAAGGGTTATAAGTTCAGTACCTATGCTACATGGTGGATCCGGCAGGCCATAACCAGGGCTATAGCGGACCAGGCCAGGACCATAAGAATTCCGGTGCATATGGTTGAGACCATCAATAAGCTCATCAGGGTTTCGCGACAGCTGCTGCAGGAATACGGTCGCGAACCTCAGCCCGAAGAGATTGCGCGGGAGATGGGCATCTCAGAGGAAAAGGTGAGGGAAATTCTGAAAATAGCCCAGGAGCCCATTTCGCTTGAAACCCCCATAGGGGAAGAGGAAGATAGCCATCTGGGAGACTTCATACCCGACGAGGATGCCCCGGCTCCTGCCGAGGCAGCGGCTTATAACTTGCTCAAGGAGCAGCTCAAGGAAGTGCTGGACACTTTAACGCCGAGAGAGGAAAAGGTCTTGAGGCTTAGGTTTGGCTTGGATGACGGTAGAGCGAGAACGCTGGAAGAAGTAGGCAGGGAGTTTAACGTCACCAGGGAGAGGATCCGGCAGATTGAAGCCAAGGCCTTGAGAAAGCTAAGGCATCCCAGCAGAAGCAAGAAGCTAAAGGATTTTCTAGACTAAGGATTCAGCATCTCTTAGGATGAAAAGAGATGCTGAATCCTTCTTTGTTTTGAAGGGGGAAATTAGGGTGTGATAACTGAGAATATAGCATCAAAGTAGTTCAATGAATACAACAGCAGTTGAATTAATCCAACTTTTTGGCATTTTATCTTTAGCGTTAAGAGATGAAGTATATGCTCAAAAATTGTCTGAATTTATTGGTATAATTAGCCAAAATGTAATGAAGTTGTAATGAAATTGTAATATTTATTTTTTATAATAAGGATGAAGTAAAAATAAGGGGTGGTACCCTTGGACACATTCATGTCCAGAGTATAACATATATAAGAACCAGCAAAGATCTGAGCAATCAAACCCGTCGTAGTGCTTTGAAAATGTGCATTTTGTTATATAGACAATAATGAGTAGAAGTCATAAGGGCTATAATGAACAAGCAACCTTAAATAAAACACTTCTAAAAACCATTCTTTGCAACGGTTGTCTCAATATCACTTCACATCGAGATCACAAGCCTCTTGGACAAGTAAATTTTTCTTCTAAGCAGTAGTTACAAAACTTCGCTCCCTTATTAATTTAAATAGCACTCATAAAATTTTGCTCTATTAAAAACATAGAAGATGATTAAACTGAATGTTGAAGCATACAGTAATAAAGTTCTTGAGCTTTTCGAAAGCGTATTATTTTAATTATCACATTTAAGGAGCATTCCTGTAATGAATTAAAATGAACTTTGAAAAAAGAGGTACCTCC
>ENA-UPSB01000397-UPSB01000397.1-bioreactor-metagenome-genome-assembly--contig:-NODE-397-length-73879-cov-38.516323_pt1 | contig 73879 bp, 56 predicted proteins | sample MGYA00238182_ERZ773286 | MGnify/ENA primary metagenome ERZ773286 (study PRJEB29026, sample SAMN07631240) | bioreactor metagenome | isolation source: Switchgrass digestor | place: USA: Dartmouth... | reverse complement strand
CTTTCCAACTCTTCCAACTTTCCAACTCTTCCAACTTTCCAACTCTTCCAACTTTTCCAACTCTTCCAACTCTTCCAACTCTTCCAACTCTTCCAACTTTTCCAACTCTTCCAACTCTTCCAACTTTTCCAACTCTTCTACCTTCCAACTTCTTTCAGCACTTCTCCCAATATCTTTATCCCTTGCTCAATTTTGTCTTCCGTCATGGTAGAATAATTCAATCGAAATGAACTACATATCTTGTTTTGTTCCACCATACAAGTACTTCCGGGCACAAATGCAACCTTTCTTTCTACTGCTTTTTTAGATAATTCTACCGTATCAATTCCTTCCGGCAGCGTACACCATATGAACAATCCGCCTTCCGGCCTGGTATATGTACAATATTCAGGAAAATATTGATCCATGCATTCCAGCATAAAACTACAACGTCTTCCATACAACGCTCTGATTTTTTCAATGTGCTCGTCAATCGAATACTTTTTCATATACTCTGTGGCAAGCATTTGTGAAAAAACATTGGTATGTACGTCATTAACCTGTTTTACCACAACAATTTTTTGTATAATCTCTTCAGGCGCAACTACCCAACCCAATCGAAGCCCCGGTGAAAGGATTTTGGAAAACGAACCTACGTAAATAACACGATTGTTGGTATCCATGGATTTAATGGTGGGTATGTCCTCTCCTTTAAACCTTAAGTCACCATAAGGATTATCTTCAAGAATATATACGTCATATTTCTCCGCTAACTCAAGCAATTTGCGTCTCTTATCCAGGCTCATGGTAATACCGCTTGGATTCTGAAACGTTGCTATAGTATATATCAGTTTAATATTTCCGTTCTCCTTTAAAGTGTGCTCAAGTTCATCCAAGTTTAAACCGTCATTTTCAACATTTACCCCATATAATCGAGCATTATATGCTCGAAAAGCATTTAAGCCACCGATAAAGCTTGGATTTTCACAGATGACTCCGTCTCCTTCATTGAGCAATACCTTGGCAGTTAAATCAATTCCCTGTTGGGCACCGCTTACAATAATCAGTTCATCGTTTTGACCTCCGATATTTTTTTGCGCCATCCTTTCACGAACGATTTCTTTTAATGGCGCATATCCCTCGGTTATTCCATACTGCAAAGCCACAGCACCGTTAGTTAACAGAATTTCCTGCGAAACTTCCGCCAACTCCTTGGCCGGAAACATCTCCGGTGCAGGAGAACCTGCGGCAAAAGAAATCATATCCGGTTGGTCAAGGATTTTAAAAATTTCTCTTATGGCAGAACCTTTTAGACCCTTAACCCGATCTGCAAAAACATGATCTATTGTCATTGCTCCACACCTCTTCTATACTTTTCAACTTCATATTTAATAATATTTTATTATATTCTCCTTGTCAACCTTTTCATTCCAACCTATTCCTTCCTTGACAATCCAATATTCCAAATATATAATAATCTAAGATTTTTACGTAATATATTGGAGGATGATACTGATGTCAAATGTTGTACGTACACGGTTTGCTCCAAGCCCGACGGGATATATGCATGTAGGTAATTTGCGAACGGCTCTGTATGCCTATTTGCTTGCCAAAAGGAACAACGGCAAATTTATTTTAAGAATTGAAGATACTGACCAGGAAAGATATGTGGAAGGCGCTATTGATGTCATATATAATACGCTGGCCGAAACAGGATTAAAATACGATGAAGGTCCTGATATCGGCGGGGATTACGGGCCATATATCCAAAGCCAACGTAAACATATTTATAAAGAATATGCAGAAAAGCTAATTGAGCTTGGTGCAGCTTACTATTGCTTCTGCGACAAAGAACGTCTTGAAAAATTGCGGGAAGAACAAACGGCAAGAGGTGAAACCCATAAATACGATAAACATTGTTTGCACCTGTCAAAAGAAGAAATTGAGGAAAAACTGAAAAGCGGTGTCCCTTACGTCATTCGTCAAAATATACCGACAGAAGGAGTTACTACTTTTCATGATGCCATATTCGGAACCATAAGTGTAAACAATAACGAACTGGATGATAATGTCCTGCTTAAATCGGACGGATTGCCAACCTATAATTTTGCAAACGTAATTGATGACCATTTAATGCACATTACTCATGTTATAAGAGGAAGCGAATACCTGTCTTCCACCCCTAAATATAACTTACTGTATGAGGCTTTTGGGTGGGAAATACCAACATATATCCATGTACCACCGGTTATGAAATCGGCCAACAAAAAATTAAGCAAGCGCGAAGGGGACGCTTCATATGAAGATTTTATTGCAAAGGGCTTTCTGAAAGAAGCCATTATAAATTATATTGCTTTACTTGGATGGAATCCGGGCGGGGAACGAGAAATATATACTCTTGATGAGTTGGTGCAGGTCTTTGATATTAAAGGAATAAGCAAATCACCTGCCATATTTGATGTACAAAAACTTGAATGGATGAACAGTGAATATATTAAAAAACTGCCCTTGGAAGAATTCCACCAAAAAGCATTGCCTTATTACAGTCAAATTATTACAAGACCGGATGTTAACCTTATGGAAATCAGCAAATTGCTTCAAACCAGAATCAATAAATTTTCCGATATTACCCTTGACATGCTTGATTTCATCAATGAATTGCCGGAATATACCACGGATTTGTATGTACACAAGAAAATGAAAACCAATGAAGAAAACAGCCTTGAAAACTTAAAAGCTGCTCTGCCGGTGCTTGAAAACCTTGACAACTGGACAGAAGAAGGGCTTCATGATACGCTGTTCGGATTGATAGAAAAATTGGGAATCAAAAACGGGCAAATGTTATGGCCTGTTCGTGTCGCATTATCAGGCAAACAGTCAACCCCCGGCGGCGGCATTGAACTGGCAGTTATCCTCGGCAAAGAGGAAAGCATCAGGAGAATCAAGAAGGGAATTGATTTATTGGAAAATAGATAAGAATACATCTATCCTAGCGTAGGGGCGACCTGTGGTCGCCCCTCTACATCATTTTTCCCCCAACATCTCTGCCAAATCGTCCTTGGCATTGCCAATCAATTTCAAATTAAAATGATCCTGAAGCACTTTCAGCACTCCTTCATTGATAAATTCCGGCGGCTTTGGCCCAAGATACATATTTTTAATTCCCAGACTGAATAATCCCAACAATATAGCAACAGCCTTTTGTTCAAACCAAGAAAGCACAATACTAAGCGGCAATTCGTTCACTTCGCATTCAAACGCATTCGCAAGTGCAAGAGCAATCTTCACGGCAGAACCGGAATTATTACACTGTCCAAGGTCAATATATCTTGGAATATTGGTTCCCGGTACGGTACCATAATCATGGTCGTTAAATCGAAATTTTCCGCAAGATGTGGTAAGGATGACGCAATCTTGAGGCAGTGACAGTGCCAATTCCTTGTAGTATTCCCCGCCCTTGCCCGGGGCATCACATCCTGCAATAACAAAAAATCTTCTGATTTTCCCTTCTTTAACGGCAGTAACAATTTCCGGTGCAATACTTAAAACATTTTCATGATGGAATCCTGTGGTCAAGGTCTTATCCGAATCCACATTCGCTGCCGGCAAGGACAAAGCCTTCTCAATAATTGGGGTAAAATCATTATTTTCAATTTTTTGCACTCCTTCCAGGCCGGCAACACCATAGGACCAGAATCGATCCGCATAGGATCCTTTAATAGGCATTAAACAATTGGTCGTGCCTAAAATAGCTCCCGGGAAATTTTCAAATACCTGTCTTTGATCGTACCATGCTTTCCCCACATTTCCTTTTAAATGAGGATATTTCTTTAATTTCGGATATCCATGAGCCGGAAGCATTTCCGAATGGGTATAGACATTAATCCCTTTTCCTTCCGTTTGTTTTAACAATTCTTCCAGTGCAAATAAATTATGGCCTGTTACAAGAATACATTTTCCTTCAATTTTATCCTCAGATACCGTTACAGGTTGAGGAACCCCTAATCTTTCAGTATGTGCTTTATCCAGTAATTCCATTACTTTTACCGTGGCAGAACCTACTTTCATTGCCATTGCTATATGTTCATTAACATTAAAATTAACATTGGTAAGTGTCATATACAATGCTTCATGCATAATGGCATCCACTTCGGGATCGCTGTATCCCAATTCCCTTGCATGCGTTGCATAAGCTGCAACCCCTTTTAATCCGAATACAATGGTGTCTTGAAGACTTGCAATGGTTTCATCCTTACCGCATACACCTACTTTTGTACACCCGCCCTTAGGTGTGTACTCACATTGATGACAAAACATTATTTGTATCCCCCTTTTATTTTTGTTTATTATTAAAACCATTGATATAATATAAAAAGATAAGATAATTATCTGTGACTGAAGTTACGGTTTTATAAATTTTTTAAATAGATAATAGCTTGACAATATTATCTAACTTTTATACAATAAAGTTAGATAAATTAGCTAATATTATTGTATAAGGAGTGTTGATGATGATAGTAAATTCTACGGAAATCCAAAATAATTTCGGAAAATACCTTAATCTGGCTGCCAAAGAAGATATTATCATCACCAAGAACGGAAGAAAAATTGCTGTCTTGAAAAGTTATGAAGAAGATCATATGGTCAAAGAAGAATCTGCTGCATATAATTTCACCAATAAACGGGTAACCTATGAAGAATACTTAAAAATCACCGAAGAAAGTGATGAACGCTATGAGTATATTGACGGAGAACTGTATCTTCTGGCCTCCCCTAAAACCACTCATCAAAAAGCTTTAATGGAACTATCAGGAATATTTTATAACTTTTTTAAAGGTAAAAAATGTACTCCTATGATGGCACCTTATGATATAAGACTGAAAAGGCATGAAAAAGATATGAACGTTGTCCAACCGGATTTAATGGTCATATGCGACTTGGAAGAAAACTTAGGGGAAGACGATTACTACCACGGCGTTCCCACTTTGGTTGTAGAAATTATTTCGGATTCTACCAGAAGCAAGGATTATATTAAAAAGCTGGATTTATATATGTCGTGTGGAGTACAGGAATACTGGATCGTTGATCCTTTTACCCGTCAAATCCACGTTTATTATTTTAAAAACAAAGACATCGAAAACAATCGAACCTTTCAGAAAGATGACATAATAAGCTCATTCTGTTTTGAAGACCTTAAAATTAGAGTAAGTGATATATTTTAAATATAAGATTCCTAAATTTTATAATATTATCTGACACTAATATGCGCCCGTAGCTCAGCAGGATAAGAGTAGCAGTTTTCAATTCAAGAGAGAATACAAAAGTTAATTCGCGAGAGGGATCAGATTCTTTATGGAGGTTGTGAATAGGATATGGAGTTTGATTTGGTAAGAATGTCCTCAATAAAGGGGTTGACAAAACAATGTTAAAACGTTAAAATATAACTTGTCACTAATGTGCGCCCGTAGCTCAGCAGGATAGAGCAGCAGTTTCCTAAACTGCGTGCCGGAGGTTCGACTCCTCTCGGGCGTACCATTTTATCAATAAAGAATTGAGAATGCAGAATGCAAAATGTTGAGTTAAACATAAACAATCAATTTATGACTTATGCATTCAAGGAAGCCAAAAAAGCCTATAATAAAGGTGAAGTGCCTATTGGTGCCGTTATCGTAAAAGACGGAAAAATTATTGCAAAGGCACATAATTTAAGAGAAAGTAAGCAAGATGCTACTGCACATGCAGAAATGCTGGCTATTACAAAAGCCTGTAAGAAACTTGGCAGTTGGAGATTGGTAGATTGCGACCTGTATGTTACACTTGAACCGTGCCCTATGTGTGCAGGCGCAATTATTCAATCAAGAATCAGGAGATTGATTTTCGGTGCTACTGACCCTAAGGCAGGAGCCGCAGGTACGGTAGTTAATTTATTTAATACCGGAAAATTCAACCATAAGGTTGAAGTAATACAAGGTGTTATGGAAAATGACTGTTCTCAAATTCTAAAACAGTTCTTCAAAGAATTAAGAGATAAAAAATAATCATATTTCATATGGAGAGGTATCGAAGTGGTCATAACGGGGCTGACTCGAAATCAGCTTGCGGGGTAACCCGCACGTGGGTTCGAATCCCACCCTCTCCGCCATAAAATGCTGAAAACTCTTGTAAGCCAAGAGTTTTCAGCATTTTATACGATAAAGTCTGCTGTTTGTTTTTCTTTTTTTGTTTTCTAAGGAGCAGGACAAATTATATTAGCCTCAAACAAAGCTTCAAATGTATTTGCTGCTCCGCCATGTTCTGTAATTTTTCCATCCTCTACTTTATCAATATTAACCCCGGTAATACGTATTTTCTTACCGCTGGGTTTCATACCTAACCATTCACCGCTGTGCGTTCCTTCCATAATAAACTCGGAAATAACATAATCTCCATCAGAATATTGACGAATAATAGTCATTTTTAAATCATGATATGTTTTACGTACGTCAATTAAATGTTGCTGCATACCCTCTACGCCTATAGGAATAATTTTTTCCCCTATTCGAATTGTACATTTGTCAGACACATATTCAGGAACTTCTTTAATAAAATGATTAGAAGTAATACACTCATAAAAATATTTAATTTTTTCTTTGTGATTCATGACCATACCTCCATAATATTTTCATCGGCCGTTAAATATATTTCCAACGAAAAAAATTTTACTGTTGCATTATAATCTCACCGTTTTTTATCTCGATAATAGCTTCTTGAACTACTTTTTTGCTATCAAATTCATATTTCTTATAGGTTACGGTTCCATCTCCATTCCCTTTATCTTCCCATTGTGTTTCATATACATAACGTATACCGTTTTCGATTTTTTCCTGTGTCCCAATCCAATATGGATATTCAACAAATTGACTGAGTAAACTGTTTGATGCATTAACATTCATATTAGGTAATTCATATTTAAAATCAGCATAATCGCCTATCTCCGTTATTCGCCCAATAGATTCTAAATAAGCTTTGGCATAAGCCCTCTCTTGTTTCTTGCACTCATCATGATCTTCTCTGCTTGCCGATAAAGCTCTATCCCAATATTCTTTTGGAAACATTTCCTTAACGGACGCTACATATTCACTGCCATCCTTGGCTTGTTTATATTCCACTAAAGTATATCGACCACTGTCGTCAACCTCAAAAGTAATTCGGGTAGGAATAATACCACTGCCGGATGTTTTTACAAAGTTGCCGTTTTGAAAACCGTATTCCCCGTAAGTGGCAAGCACATAAGTTTCAATGAACTTTTTTTCACTCTTTCCACCCATATCCGAAGTTCCTAAAATAATATGTCCCTCGGCAACACATTCCCCTTTTCCGTAACCATTTGAATTGCTCTTTAAAATTGCGTCGGATACGGCACGGTCAATATCCGTTATGTTATTACTCGTGGATATAGTATGAAAAAGCATTTTAAAATCTTCATAATTTGTACTATATTCCCTCAAAGGTTTATCAAAAATATTATCAAAATCGGTTCTCAGATATGTATTACTATACATTTTATCTTCATTTTTAATTGGATCTCTAACATTGATGGTGATATGATCTGCATTATCAATCAAGCAAAACATAAGTATAGCATTTTTATAAAAACCATCAAAGTTCACCGTATTATTATGGACTACCTTATCATATCCATCAATGATGTAGTATAGTGTAATTCCATAAGGTTCACTGTCTGTATGAAGTTCAAGCTTTTCAACTTTAACACCTTCTGCAAAAGGCAAAAGCCCTACAATTTTAGCAACACCGGAATTATTACCTACATATTTTATTTTACTATTGTATAATTCCCTTATCTGTTTTTCTGCAACATTCCAAGTAGAACGGTTCCTGCTATTACAAACTACCAAGGTACCAGCAGACAAAATAATACCCATTATAATGATAAATGCAATTACACCGGTTTTCTTTACTTTTGCATGTAAAATATTATCAAATCTTTTCTTTGCCTTTTCTCCGCTTTCGGAAAAGCCGGTCGAAAGTATAGTATCTTCCCCGTTTTGCATTGTCTTTAAAATTGCCAAAGAATATTCTTTTCGAAAATTAATATCACTGTTTTTGACCACAGCATCATCGCAGGAATACTCCAAATCACGATTTGCCGCCTTTACCATCAAATATACAAAAGGATTAAACCAATGGACGGAGTTTGCCACAACGAGCAGCAGTTTATACCATACATCACCGCGTTTATAGTGAATAAGCTCATGTTTTAACACAACAGAAAGCTCATTATCGGAATAATTAATGCTCGGTAATAAAATCGTTGGCTTGAAAAATCCTATCAACATCGGACTTGCTATTTTACTACATAATAAAAGCTGCGGTTTGATTTGAACTTTCATATTACTCAAAACAGTATCAAAAATTTCAATATGAACCCTGCTACAATACGGCTCAATTCTTCTTTTGAAGATTATGTAATGGATAATGTGGTATAGAAAAAAACTTATAGCACCTGCTGCCCAAATAACAGCCAATAATTCTTTCAATGGAATCATCGGCACGTAACCGGCAGAAACAGAAGAAATTCTTCCTTGTTCAATATAGCTGCTGTCTAATATTGCAACAGGCACACCCTCTTGCCTAAAAACTACTGTCTGATTCGGAACCGATATAGTTACAGGAGCTTGATGCCATTCCATTTTGACCGGAATGACTAATCGAAGTGCTATCATCAACCATACAAAATAACGCCATCTTGCACTGTAGCGTTTGTTTAAAAACGGTGAAATAATCAGCAATAAGAAGATCACTACCGACATGGAAAGTGAAATAGCCAATATATTTTTCAGCATTATTCCGCCTCCTCAATAAACTTTTTCAACTCGTCCAAATCCTCTTTTGAAATGCTTTTGCCGTCATAAAGCGAGGCAACAAGGCTTGTAAGGGAATTGTTATGCACTTTCTGTAAAAATGACCTGCTTACTTTTTTCAAATAATCCTCTTTCTTTACAAGCGGCTCGTAAACATTAAATCTACCTTCTTTGTGACACTTTAAAAAACCTCGATCACACAAACGGATAAGGAAATTGAGTACCGTGGTTTTCTGCCAGGTCTTATCAAGCTTCACCATGATATAATCGGATGTGACCTTCTCATCTGCATTCCAGATAATCATCATAATTTCAAGCTCACTGTCGGGAAGTTTTTTTATATCAACCACTTCCATCCCTCCTTATTTTACATTTGTCGAATATATTTTTATTTTACATTTGTGAAATCATTTTGTCAATTCCCTTATAAAATTTCATAAAAAACTTTTCCATTATCATATAAAAAAGTTTTAAAATAAACCCTTGACATTGAGAGAACGTAAAAATATATGATTGTACTGTCAGGAGGCGATTAAATTGGATTACACTGTGGAAAAAACAATCATGTACTCAAAACATACCCCAAAACGGCCTTTTAAATTATATAATCTTCAGCCCATGTTGATTGCATGCAAAATACAGCTTTCCTCGGCTAAACCTCGGGAACCGTACTTCTCCCGCTTGCTCCGGATAAAGCTTTACCAGCATAACACGATCATATGATACATATGCAACAAAGCTTATATAATGCTCTTTATTCATCTCATGTGAAAAAGTAATGTAATAATCGTTTTCAATTGTCTCAATATTTACATCATACTCCTCGTCATTTTGCGAAACCTCTAAATTGGCTAGTTTACGTCCACAACAAGATACTTCCGTTTCTCCGGTAGCCGTAATAACATTCCCGCAAATCGGACACATATAAAACTTAATCTTTTTCATATTTCCTCCACCCCCGTTACTAGATTCTAAATCTCCTGATAATATTTTTTCAATAGATACGTTAAAGATTTGTGACAGTTCACGGAGCAAAGATACATCCGGACATCCTAAACCACGTTCCCATTTGGAAATTGTTTTATCACTAATATTCATAGCATCGGCAAGCTGTTTCTGTGTCATATTTTTTTCTTTGCGCAATTCTAAAATTAGGCTTCCTACTTTATTGCAATCCATATTATCACCTCTATATCTATTGTAATGGTATCTGTCTAAAAAAACAATCAACGCTCCGTAGAGTCACCGCAAAAGCTATTGTTCAACGTTTCCGTTCTCGATGTCATTGCCTTTGAGTGCTTGCTTTTTCCTTAAAGATAATACAAGCAACAGCAAGGGAATAATAATTTGAAAGGGAACGGAATAGTAAAACCATACCTTTTCAACCCAATCAAACATCTCAATCACATTTTCATAAACCCATATGGAAAGTACTACACAAAACGTAAATATTGCACTGGTCAGTTTCCTATAGTCATCAATCCCTGTAATCTGACTCAAAGCTTTTGCAGCTGCGTAAATGCAAACCGAAATTTTTATTCCTCCACCAATTAAGAGATTTATGTCTACCAACGGTTCTACATTCAGCCACGGTATAAGCATCGCTGTCAAATGGGGAATAAAGGTAATTCGAGCCATCAAGTCAGTTCCCAGAACAAAAATATCTCTAAAAGTTAATGCAATTCCTGCTAAAACTGAAATTGATGCCGATATAAACACCACTTTTTTTAGCTTTTCCTTTCTATTTAAGTGCGGAAACAACATGAGAAATACAACGGTTTCTCCAAACGGAAAGGATATAATATTCAAAGCTGTTTTAAGTACAGGTACAATTCCGTTTTCCAGAATGGGAAGAAAAGCTGTGAAATCATGGGCAGAAAGTAGCGATAGGCTAATAATGAAAACGATGAAAGGTATCGCAGGCACCAACAACTCGCCTAACCTTCCCATCATCTCTATTCCACTGTTGACTGCATACAGCAAAAGAATTGCAAAAAGTCCTATTACTAAAACCATAGGCGTTTCCGGAAAAGTCACCGTACAAATAAACTCGCCAAAATTTCTAAGTACCAAGGAAGCCAAATGAATAAAATACCATATATACAGAATGGCAAAAAGATTACCAACCACCTTTCCCATCTTTTCCTTTAAAATATCCACCAAAGTTTTTGATGGATTCAACAATGCTACCGCTGCATAAATCTCCATTAACAGAATGCTGCCTATTCCTCCAAGGAGTACGGCCAACCATCCATCATGTCTTGCTGCCCGTCCGGGAGCCAATATCACAGTACTTCCAAAAATAAATCCTGACAAAAGCAGAAAGAGCTGAATACTTGATATCTTTGCTTTTTCCATTACTTCACAACTCCAATCATTGCTAATACGGTTTCTATCCATTGGGCAGGACTGGAAGGTCTCTTCCCTGCTGCCAGAAACAAGCTAATAATCAGGCTTACTGTCATAAAAAAGGTATATAATACAAACACTCTTGCCTGTGCTTTTTGTTGTATGAACTTTTGCAAATCATAAACAATAAGAACGGCAAACAATGCTAAAATAAGTAACATGATATCATTCATCCTTTTTTATCGGATTATTAACCAGGCCTGTCCGCCTTATTTTGGCATCTACTTGAAGTTCCACCGGAAGTGTACTGAAAATATCATCCCAGTTTTTCTTTACTTTTTTCCAATACTGCGGATGGTATTTGTGCACCTCCACACCAAAACCGAAAATATCACTGGAATAGTCTTGTTGAGTCTTCTTCAGTACCATCATGATTTCTTTTTTTATTTCCTCTTCCAATGCTTCCTCCAGTGTACGCAAGTTGTCCGGTGAATCCAATCTGCCTTTGCCTTCGTATCCTCCCACATTAGCCTCAATCTTTGTCTTAACAGTAAGCATAATTGGTTCATCATTGTCAAAGACTACATTAACTCTCCCCTTAGACCTTATGATTTCCATCGCTACTTTTCCTTTATCGATAGGAACGTTCACAATAGCATTTCTTACTTCATTTATGGCAAGCAAGTACCCCCGTGTCTCATATGAATCCAGCCAACCCACCAACCTTCCGTTCTTAATAACCGCAATGCCTTCCGTTCTGACCTCTTTTTCTCCTGCTTTTGATATTTGCCCAATGGCAGGCTGCTTTCCGCCGCTGCCAATATCCTTAAGTAAGTCAATTAAAATCGTTTTCTTCACGGTTCCTCGTAAAATAGTATTTTCTACCGTTCCGTTTATATACGTGGCAGGGATAGAATCCATATCAGGCTCTATTTCTAGGATTTCTCCAGGGGATACACCTTTTGCTGCAAGAATGTTCATTCTATAATCTACTTCATAGTTTCTCTGGAAAAAGTCCAAAACTTCTTCCATGCCATCTTTCAAAAGGTTTTCTCCAAGGATAAGGACCTGGGCTGTGCTAAGAAACATCTTTTTATCAACGGTAGACAACATTCCTCGTACAGCTTCTAATACCGTTTCACCCTTATAAGACTCTACAAACACCGGCCTTGCTTGCATCACTCCACCTTTTCCCTTACCTGAAGATGTGGATTGAATTGCAGCAGGTTCCACAACTTGAACAGCCAAAAGAATTTTGCCGTCCTCTGTTCTATCCAGTCCAATACCTGTCACAATATTTATTACTCCAGCAACCGGCTAACAACAAAAGAAATACAAGCAACAAGGCAATCGGTATTCTGGCAACTCTTTTTTTTGTTTTTTTGTATGTCATAGTTTTGTTTTTGCCTCCTGGCGCTTTGTTCTTGTCGCCCTTTTGACATTTTCCGGCGTCAGGCTCCTTGGTCTTGTTACCATAGCCCAGATAGGCACCACCACAAGGGAATCTTTGAGATCCGCAACGGTAAGCGGCGAAAATGGTGCCATATAAGGAATTCCAAAAGAACGCAACCTACAAAGATGTATAAAAACAGCCACAGCTACGAAGGCAATTCCAAGGAATCCCAAAAAATTGGCCGCTGCCAAAAATATAAATCGCAGCAGCATGGTTGCTCGAATAAGGGGCGGAACAACAAAACTGCAAATAGCTGTAATGGCTACAATAATTACCATCAGGTTGCTGGCAATTCCTGCCGATACCGACGCTTCACCCAACACAATTGCACCTACAATACTTAATGCTTCGCCGATGGGCCTTGGCATACGCACTCCGGCTTCACGCAAGAACTCAAACGCTATAATCATTAATAAAGCTTCAATAAAAGGTGAAAAGGGAATTCCTTGCCGTGAAGCCGCCAATGTAATCATTAACTTAAACGGAATTACTGTATGATGAAAGCTAACCAACGCTACATACATCCCTGGTAGCAAGGTGGATACCAAAAGTGCCGCCAGGCGCAACAAACGCATAAAGGTTGCAAAATAAGCATGGTCATAATAATCATCCGTAACTTGTATGGATTCCAGAAAAACATATGGAACCGTAAGAACATAAGGCGTGCCGTCACAAAATATGGCGACACGCCCCTCCAGCAGCTTGGCGGCCAGCTTATCACATTTTTCGCTGTTCCCTACTGTAGGAAATAACGACAAACGGCCGTCCGAAATGTACTGCTCGATAATACCGGTATCCAGTGCGGCATCGATTTTGATTTTTTTTAGTCTCTCCCGCACTTCCCTAACAATCTCCTCATTGGCAATCCCTTTGATATAGCAGATACAAACATCGGTTTTTGTTTGCTCTCCAATCTGCATTCTCTCCAGCTTGAGATTCGGGTTTTTGATTCTCTTCCGAAGCAAAGTGGTATTCGTCAGTAAATTTTCTACAAATCCTTCTCTGGCACCCCTAATGGATGCTTCCGTATCCGGTTCCTCCACCTGTCGTCCTTGAGGGGCTTTTACTCCAATCACCAATGCTTTGTCTTCCCCGTCAATAAAAAGCAGAACTTCCCCCGATACAATACCGTCCACTGCCTGCTGCATATTACCGGCTTCTTTTATATCGCTGTTGATGATTACGCATCTTTTAAGCCACTCATAGATGCAGCAGCCTTCCTGAAATTCCATATTTGACAAAAAGTTAAGCACCGGACGAATCACGTCCTGATTCAATACTCTCTTTTCAACAAAACCATCAATATATGCCACCAATATTTTTGCCAGGCTTTTTTTCCCACATGCAATCTCCCTCTGCATAAAATCGCTGCAATCTGAAAATATTTCATTCAGTCTGATCTTAACCGCTTCGATTGTTCTTGGTATTGGCTCGCACCAATCAATATAAGAATGATCATGGCCGGTATTTTGACTTTTTATTGCATTTCGTTTTCTTATTCTTCTAATCATGTGCTCCTCACCTGTTTACATTATAACCATTATTTAGCCATGAAATACATAAATCAACCCAATTTCTGTTCAATCCGACTTTTTTTCCATAGGTTTTCATTGATTTTTTTTATGATTTCAGTTGAAATTTTGGGCTTTCTGTCGTACGTTAACAGACCGTTTATTTCCTGCTCTACATCGGTTAACTGAGTATAACAAAATCCCTGAACCAATGGAGACTCCAAAAGTGCAGACACCACTGCATAATATCTATTTGCAAAATCATCATCAGACGTTGCATTAGAATATCCCCATCCATCCCAATGATTTTTCTTATACGAAATTCCTCCAAACTCAGTAACCAAAATAGGTTGATCGGTGTAACACCACCCATTTGCAAAAAGTGGTCTTTCTGCCGGCAACGAACGAAATAGGGACTCAAGATCTTTATAGCGTTTAAGCAAAATTTCTTTCGAAGCCTCATAATCATGTACCGTCAACAAATCAGTAACCGTATGTTCCCAACCGTCATTGGATACCACCGGCCTTGTGCTGTCTATGGATTTCGTCAAATAAACCATTGCAGCACTATAATGTTGTTCCATTTTATTATCTTTTATATGAGGAATACCCCAAGATTCGTTTAACGGTGTCCATACCACAATACTTGGATGATTATAATCCCTTAATACCGCATCCATCCATTCAGTGGTCATATTTTTTACATACTTATGGGAATACACATAGGCAGACGGCATTTCCTCCCATACTAACAGTCCCATTTTATCCGCATAATAGAGAAAACGCGGATCTTCAATCTTTTGATGCATACGCACACCATTAAATCCCATTTCTTTTATTAACTTAATATCCGTTATAAAGGCCTCATCAGACGGTGCCGTTAATAAAGATTCTTCCCAATATCCCTGATTCAAAACAAGTTTTTGATAAAAGACTCGATTATTCAACATAAACTTTCCGTCTTCTATGGATACTTTTCTCATGCCGAAATAGGATAATACTCTATCACATATTTCACCATTGCGAATAAGTTGAAATTCCACATCAAACAGCCTTGGGCACATCGGTGACCAGGCAAGCTCTTCCTCAAAGTTCCATTTTCTCAGTTTTTGTTGATTTAATGCAATTTTTACTTTTGACTTCTTATCACAATGATGAACGGTATAATCACAAAGTAAAGTATTAAATATAGAAATTTTAATTCTGAAATCGACTTCGCTTGGACCTTCTATTTCATAAGAAAACTCAACGGATTTATCATCTAAATCCGGTGTGATCATCACATTTTTAATATAATCATAATCGACTGCCTCAATCCATACGGTTTGCCATATTCCTGTCGTACGTGTGTAAAAAATTCCTTCAGAACGCTCTTTCCAAAACTGTTTCCCACGAGGAATTTCCAAATCAAAACTATTATCATAAACCCGTACTGTAATGGTATTTTCCCCACTTTTTAACGCGGAAGTAATATCACAAGAAAAACTTACATGTCCTCCCACATGTTCTATGACCATACAATCATTTACCCATACCTTGCACTCATAATCCACTGCACCAAAGTGAAGAATAATTTTTTTACCTTTCATTTCCTCAGGCAACACAAAAGTTCTCTTATAATACACCACATCATAAAAATCTTGAATGTTAATTCCTGAAGCTTTTGTTTGATATACAAAGGGTACAATTATTTTTTTGTCATAGGTTTCCCTTTCAAACGAAAAGTCCCATTCTCCATTTAAATTCATCCAAGAGGATCTCACAAATTGTGGTCTTGGATACTCAGGTCTTGGCACTGCATTCATCATCGGCAACTCTCCTATCTTTACGTTATAGTATTATAATACAAGCGCGGTCCTATTTTGACCGCGCCAACATCTTAAAACTTTTTTATTATAACGCCTAATTACTTACTCATATAACGATCATATGCAGTCTGATAGATTTGAATTGCTTCATCAACTCCCAACTCTTTGCAATGCTGAATATACTCATCAAATTTTTCGATAGGTTCAACCCCCATAATGAATTTAAATACCATTTCATCCGCATATGCAGTTAAATCCGTCATAATTTTTGTTAACCTAGAATTTTCTTCCGTAGTAAATTTGACAGGCGGTAATCTATAGCTGTCATCCACATCCGGATCATCAGCCCATCTTTTTCTATAGGCAATAGCTTCTGGTTCCCTTGTGCTTTCAAATTTTACCAAATCAGACAATGCTCTCTTTGTTCCAAAATGAATTGCTTTTACATAGCTGGCCGCCTCATGTGTCATATCGTTTGGATTGACAATCTCATCGGTATATTTAGGCACACCGTCCACGATATTGTACGTTACGCCTTCAATGCCATAATTATAGGTTAAGAATCCTTTGTCGGTAAACCCATAATTCAAGAAATGAACTGCAATTTCAGGATACTTACAATCTTTTGTAACGACCGCTTCCATTCCTCCATGATAAGATTGTCTCGGACCGGTATGTAATTTATCCCCTCTCTTCAATCTAAAATAAGGTAATGAGACCACCTTTATATTGGCTTCTTTAGCACGGTCATACATTACGTCAACGGAATCAAGTACCATGGCAACTTTACCGGCTTGAAACTGTCCCATTAACTGATTCATATCATAAGACAAGAAATCCTTCGAGATATAACCTTTTTGATACCACTTATTCATTCTTTGCAAATAATCCTTTAATGCAGGTTCAATTTTACCATATTTGACTTTACCATCCACTACAAAAAAGTTCGGCAGTATATTATAAGGCTGATAGAATATCTCATCGTGCCATGAGCCATATTGCGGAAATGCAACACAAAGTACATCCGTACCTTTATATTTTTGTACAGCATCAAAATATGCCTCTACTTCATCCAGTGTTTGAGGAATATCCATGCCAAATTCATCTAACCAATCTTTTCTTATGTTCGGTCTAAACCATGGCGGAGCAACAGGATCCCCGGGTTTCATGACACAATCTATAGAGTAAAACCGATTATCATCTGTTGTTACTTCTCTTAATAAATTCTCATCGGAAGTAACGATTTTATAATAATCAGGAGCATACTTTTCAATATAATCCGTTAAATCCAGAAAAATACCATCTTTAACACCTTGCACAATTCCACCTTTATATCTGTTCCCACCATGCATGATATCCGGAAGGTCTCCACCGGCAATCATGATGTTAAACTGTTCTTGCTCCGAGCCCAATGTTGGATGTATAAATTCTATTTGAATACCTGTTTCCTCTTGAATTTTTTTGTATGCCCAATTTTCATTGTAACTTGAGATAAACTTTGCGGCAGCACCATGCATCTCCGTCCAAAATCTTAACTTAATAGGTTTATCGGATTGTATTGGGTAAGTTAATTTAATATCCTCGTCAAAAGACGTTTTGGTTTCTTTATCGCCTGTTTTTGAACAACTTGTAATGGAAACTAACAAACTAACAATCAAACAGCAAATAAGTAAACTTTTTTTGTTTAACATTTTTCTTAACATATGATAAACACTCCTCCAAAACAAAATTATTTATAAGATTTTAAACTTTAAAAATTGAATGTTCACTCTTTAATGGAACCAAGCATTACACCTTTTACAAAATATTTTTGTACAAAAGGATATACACATAGAATAGGTGCCGTTGTTATTACAATGGTTGAATATTTCATAAGTTCATCAAGATAATTAAGCCCTTCCATAGCAGCTTTATCAAAAACCGTTTCCATTGTTCCTCCGCCAGTTGAATTAGAAATTAAAATTTCTCTTATAATGAGTGCCAAAGGATACAATGTTTTCTTTCGAATATACAACATTGGAGCAAACCAGGAATTCCAATGTCCGACTGCACAGAATAGCACTAAAACCATGATAGTGGCTTTTGCCATAGGAAATAAAATTCGGAAAAGAATAATATAATCATTAGCACCGTCTATTTTCGCTGAATCTTCTACACTTCTAGGCAATTGGGCAAAACAAGTTTTTAGTACAATCATGTTATATGTTGAAATACAGCCCGGTATAAGTAATGACCATCTTGTATCCACCATCCCCAAAGCCTTCACCAATAAATATCCTGGTATCATACCACCTCCGATATACATAGTTATTACAAACATAGTTGTAAAAAACTTTTTCGCCATAAAATCATTTCTGGAAATAGCATATGCACCAAGTGAAGTGAAAAAAATATTAATAAGGGTACCTGCTGTTGTATTGATGATTGTATTTAAGTATCCACTTATGATATTGGGATTGGATAATATAACTTTATAGCCGTCCAGGGAAAAACCTAAAGGAAATAAAATGGGGCCCTGATGCTGCATGAGTTGCAACGGATTACTAAACGAAGCTGCAAGAACATGAACCACCGGATAAAGAAACAATAAACCTAAAAAAACAAGAAAAGTATAATTCAGAAAATCGAACAATCGGTCGAAAAATCCTTTTTCATGGACCATTAAAATTCCTCCTGCAAATATAGTTACCACAAACTTTCACTCACTAACCTTCTCGACAATGCATTTGCACACACCAATATGATCAAATTAATGATAGCCGTAAATAAATCAACGGCTGTACCAAAACTAAAGTTCATTTCCTGTAAACCTCTCCTGTACACATAAGAGGCTATCACATCTGCTTTTGACAATGTCATTGGATTATAAAGCAATATAATTTTTTCAAAACCCGAACTCATAATTCTTCCCATTGTCATAATAAACATAACGGTAATGACGGGCACAAGGGAAGGAATTGTAATGTGTATGATTTTTCTAAACCGCCCACATCCGTCAATGGACGCCGCCTCGTATAAATTGGGATCAATAGCGGAAAGAGTAGCCAAGTAAACGATCGTCCCCCACCCGACCTCCTGATAAATATTGGTCGAAACATAAATCGGTTTAAACAACTCCGGAATCATAAGCAAATTATTACGTTCAAAGCCAATCAAGGCTAAAATATCATTAAAAATTCCTGTGGAACGAGAAAACATAGTAATAAGGCCACACATAACTACAAGAGGTATAAAATATGGCATATAGCTTATTGTCTGAAAAACTTTCTTAAACATTCTATTTTCTACTTCATTAATCAACAAAGCAAGAATAATAGGTGCGGGAAACCCAAAAATAATCTGCAAGATATTAATACTTATAGTATTCCATATGACTCCAAGAGAATTTCTACTGGAGAAAAAATCAATAAAATGTTTGAATCCAACCCACTCACTTTTAAAAAATCCTTTCGCAGGCGAATAGTCTTGAAAAGCTATGATTAACCCAAAAAGAGGTATATAGCAAAAAACTACATAATATAAAAAAACTGGAGTTATCATGGAATAAACCCATTTATTTTTTTTGACATCCTTTAACAACCGACTGCCAAAACTGGTGCAACGACTTATAACAGTGACTTTCTTTTCTGTTTCCATGAAACCATCTCCTTCTCCATTTGCATCCGTCTGCAAATAACCTAAATAAATATTTGTATAAATTATACTAATTTTTTACGTTAAAAAAAAGTAAAACGTTGCTTTCTAATGGACAATTATTGATGTTAACAAAAAATATTCAAACAAAATTTACGGTTGTGAGCCAAAACAAAGCTTTATAAAAGCTCACAACCATAATAATGCATTATATACACTCCATAGTAATAAGTTCCATAATCATTCTAATCTGACTTGCACTAAGTACGGTAGAAAGCTTTAAAACATTGGTATGATTTTCAAGAATTAACGGCAATAAGTCATGATAAATCCGGTCTTTATCTAAAAGGTCGATATTGAAATCCAATAAAGCTTTGAAAACCCTTTGCCGTAAATCTGCTAACGTTTCATTCTTATGAAGCATCTCTCGGTAACCGTCAAGTAAAATATCAACATCTGCTCCTTCAGAGAGCCCCGTCTTTAATATTTTATTACCATCAGGAAGACATACCTCCAAATCATAGGTACGACCTTCGGGAATAATATCTCGCAATCCCTCATGCATGGTTATTTTTACATTTAAAACATTATCATTCAACGATGTTTTAATTTTTGTAACGGCAAAAGCTCCATTTTTATACTGATTTGTTAAACCGTCATCTTCGTACAATAAAAACTCTCCATTGCCAGGAAATATTTTTAATGTGACGGTTTTAGGCATGTCAACGTTCCCAAACTCAACTTGTCCTAACGGAATAATAGCTCCAGCTTTTGCAAAAACAGGCATTTCATCTAAACGGCTGTAAATTGGATACACTTTGCCACCTTTATAATGTTTTCCGGAAAAATAATCAAACCAATCACCCTCAGGAAGCCAAACTTCTGTTCTTGCTCGTCCCGTATCCGGATCCAACTTCGTCGTAACAGGTGCTACAATCAACTCGCTTCCAAAATAGTACTCATTCTTAAATTTATAAGCATTTTCCTCCTCAGGATGTTCATAATACAAGGGCAAACAAAGAGAAAGCGAATCCTTATGTGCCCTATACGCCATGGCATAAATATAAGGAATTAACCGATGACGAAGTCTCATATAATCACGTAATATTTCAAAAGCACCTCTGTTAAATTTCCAGGGAAGTCGTTCCGCAAAAATCGAACAATATGAATGGATTCTCATAATAGGACTGAAAACACCGAATTGCAGCCACCGAACATATAATTCTTCGGACTGTCTGCCGAACATGTGGCCTCCTATATCATTACTCCACCAACCGTAAGCAACATTTGCAGCTGTCGCGGTAAATTCAGGTTGATAATGTAATGCGTCCCATCCTATAACCGTGTCTCCTGAAAACCCAATAGGATAGCGATGGCTGCCCAATCCGCCCCATCTTGAAAAAATCACGCCTCGTTTTTGTCCGTCCCGGCATAAATCATAAAAATGAAGATGATTCAGCCAGTATAATGGGTCAAGACCTTCAATGGATGTTTCTGTGCCCTGCTGCCAGTCTATCCACCAAAAATCAACTCCGTCTTCCTCATGTGGATGCATGATATATTTAAAATATCCTTCTGCAAAACGTCTGTCTGCAATGTCAAATTTTATGGTTTCTTTTGTTTCAGAAGCAATTCCCAGTTGCCTTGCCATATCTTCATAGCAAAATTCATGTGGAAATATCCCCTCATGCGGATGAAGGTTTAATGCCACTCTTAAACCCATATTATGCAAATCTTTTAAAAGGTTTTTCGGATTGGGAAATAATTGCTTATTCCAGGTATATCCTGTCCAACAACTTTTGATTTCAGGTGTAGAAGTAATATGCCAATCCATGTCAATAATACAAATCGACAGCGGAATATCCTTTGATTTAAATTCGTTCATTAAATCCAACAATTCCTCTTGAGAATACGCATAGTATTTACTCCACCAGTTGCCCAAAAAATATCTCGGTATCATAGGAACTTCCCCTGCAATCATCGTGAAATCTTTGATTGCAGTTTTATAATCAGTCCCGTAACAAAACATATAAAGGTCGATTCCACCATCTTTCCGTGGGCATACCCAACCATCCTCTTCAAAAACAAGAGTATGAGAGTCATCAATAACCGTGAAACCTTGCTTGGAAATAATCCCCTGTTCCAGATTAACGGCACCTGCCGCCCTGTCTAAAGTACGATAGGTTCCTAATAAATTTTCATGATCCACGTCACCGTAATGCCACACTTTTCCGTTACTGCAAATCTCTACGCTCAAACTCTCTTTTGAAAAAACTCCTCCGGTATATTTTAATACAAATTCTGCTGTTCTGATTTCAATACCATCTTCCTTTTCAATGAACTCATACTTTGGAACAGGATGTTTTCGAAACCAAAAAGTTTGGCTGGGTTTATCTTCAAAAACCCCATATTCCATACGGATTACCCTTTCATTTAATACCGTAAATCTCGCCTGATCCCAAATGACCATTGAACCTTCATTCGCCAAAGACCCAAAAGATGTAAACAGCATATTTAACCAACCTTTCTACTATAACAAATTTTTACGATTTATAATGTTTCGCAAAAGGCATAATCATCTCCGTACTACTCCAAAGAAACACTTTAATGGTACCACTAAAATTTTTGTTATAAGGAATCACATTAATTCCTTTTTGCAGAGTTACACGTTGTATTTCAAGATTAACTAATTTCTTACTTTCATAAGCAGCAATGATGAGATTACATTCTTTGACTGAATCCCGATTATCTATCGAAATCGTCTTGTTTTCAAAAGAAATATCCAGGATGGTCATACCAATTGTGTCAAGGGTAGCGGCTTCCACGGATACATTGCCATATTCATCATACACTGCATCATTTGTAAAACGGACGACTACCGTTTTTTCTCCATGTCCGCTTGGTTTAAAATCAACGGTCCATACATAATAACTGTTACCGTATGGAGAATCCACGTATCCGGCGGCTGGTTTTCCGCTTTCCGTTACAAGAGGTGTTGTTGAGCCGTCTTCATTTAAGGACAATACCTCCAGTTTTCCTTTGGCCTTCCATGTAGTGGTATAAACCCTCAACCTTTGAGCCTCTGTACCACTGATTTTCGCTTTAAAACTAATGCTGTTTCCGATCCCTCTTAACCAGGACGCATTTGTTATATTACTTGCTTCTTTTGTAGGAACACCGTCATTCCACGATACGACAATTTGCGAGTCACTTACCATTCTCAAACCTTCCGGTCCTGTTACCTCCAATGCCGTGAACCGGTTGCTTCCTTCTTTCTGATTAAACGAAGTTGCACTGCTCAACCCATAGTGAGCCCATCCTACGGAACCTTCCACGGATAAATTCACATTCCCTGTAAAAGGAGTAGCTTCAAAACTTTGTACTGAAATAACTTTTAACTCAAGATTACTTATTGCCCAATTCAGCTCATTCAGTGCCTCATCCACCTCAATCTGGCTTACATCACTTTTACTGTAAACCACCTTTGCTCTGTTTAATTTATCCAGTAATACAGACAATGTGGTTGATGTATATTTTTCAGATTCGGATGCAATAATTTGTTCCGCTTCTTTTATCTTTTGATCTAAAAGTGTTTTGTCTGTTTCATTTTCTCCCACAGCATAACGGATCTCAATAACCCTTTGCTCTGACACCGCTGCCGAAGGTACAATTATTTCAACGATGTCCCCGTCGGGTGAAGCGCCTTCATTTTTAAACGGCATTACATTTTGATCCTGATTGATGACAGAAAATTCAACAGGAATACCGTCTACCATCACTGACGTTGGAATCGGATTGGTCCACTCTGCCGTTTTATGCACTCTCACTTTCCATGAACGATTTTTAAGAGCTCCGTCAAAATCTCCTTGAGCCGAATCAATATTCACCGTAACTTTATGATTTGCATCATCCACTGCTGCACTTATTTGGGTAGTCCGATAATCACCATATTTATATTTATTACTAATGGTATCATCCTCATATAATCTTGCACTTGCTACACTATTACGGCTTGGATATACATCAAGCGTAATGGGATTCCATGGTTTTTCTCCGGTGTAGGACATATCCGGTGCCAAAGGGATAATGCTTCCCGTTTTCACATATATAGGCATTTTGCTAAGCGGTACATCTACGGTAACAGTTTTGGGTCCGGTAATAATATTTCCATTCCAGACATCAATCCAATTCCCCGGCGGAATCCATAATGTCCTGCTACGATTTCCTTCCGTGGGTGCGGGTCCCCATTTAAACAGGCAAGCGGCTCCCCCTGTACCTTCATAATATTCAATCCTGATAGAATGAGTGGTTCCCTTCTGAAAACTTACCCCCGTTCTTAACGTTTCAAAATTATGTCCCGTCCAACTGTCTATTACCAACTGATTGTCAATATAGATACGAATTCCATCATCAACAGTAACGGCGAAAATAGCGTCCTCTTTCACAGTAATATTTCCGGTCCAACGAACACTAAAATTATCTGCCGGTATACCACTACCAGGACTGCCGTTTCCCCAGTCAAAATTAACCGTACGGTCCGTTCGAGTCAGAACCGGCCGCCCCAGTAAATTCACATTTGCAAAATATTCCCCTTTAAGCCCCGGTTGACCGTCCGGTGTCGTGAACCAGTCTTCAGGCACGGCTTTATAATTATCTGAACCATCTATGACCGGTGCTACCAATACATCTTTTCCCAGCAAATACTGGGTATTACTTTTGGCTTCCGGATACTCAGGATAGTAAAAATCGCACCGCCTAAGGATAGGATCACCGTTATCATAGTTTTCACGGGCTAATGAGTAAAATAACGGTAATAAGCGATAACGCATTTTTACAAAATCCCTAGTAATTTTTTCTGCAACAGGACCAAACGTCCATGGCGCCCGCAATTTATTCAAAGTACCGTGAGGCCGTGTTATGGGAGAAAGAGCGCCATATTGCAACCATCTTACATACCCTTCAAATGTCGGATCTCCTCTATGCCCTCCTAAATCAGCACTAATATAAGGATATGCTGCGTGTACTCCACTATAAACTGCATTCTCAATTTCACGCTGAAGAGATGCAAAATCCGACTCGATATCACCGGTCCATTGAATGGCATAACGGTGAGCTGCAATAGAAGGAGCGTTATTTCGATAGCCATTGTCAATTCCATCCACATTCGCCATAATTAAAGGACGCCTGTCTTCCGCCTTATAATAGTCCGCTGTAATCCAATCATAAACATACATTCCCCAAGTTTCTCGAATTAGATTACTGGGCACAGTCAAAGCAACGGTCCAATTCCTATCATACCACCAAATATCCACACCTTTTTCTAACAGACTCCTAAGACCGTTATTACGAAAAATAACTTCTTCTCTATCCAATGCTCCTAATGCACCATACGGTCCCTGAACTGGTTCCGGATGATCGTTGAACATGATCCGTACATTTTTCGCATGTGCCCTGTCTAAGAATCTTTTCATGTCAGGGAAATAATCCGTATTGATATCATAACCGGTAGACCCATTAACACGCCAATCCGTATCAATGACCAAATTGTCAAGCGGAATATCCCTGCTGCGATAATCATCAATCTGCTGAAGTGCCGTTTCTTCCGTATAGGCATAATACCGGCTGTCCCAGTATCCCAATGCATGAAGAGGTACCAGTTCCGTATGACCTGTGAGATCTAAGAAATCCTTACGGAGCTGCCTAACATCTCCATTTGGTAAAAACACATACATATCCGGAGCATTATTACTCAAATCCCAACCATTATCCAATACCCCCGGATTATCAGCAGGATTATATCCCCACTCTGCAGGGACAATACGTGGATTGTCAGCAATTGCCCACGCCATGGGTTTATCTGTTATGTCCGGCAACCATGCTCTTTCCGTAGGCAATGAAGTGTATTCCCATATTTGAACTCCATCAAGATTAGTGATGGTAATACCCTCTAACGTATTCGCTCCAAGCGGGACTTTAACAATAAAATTAGCAGTCTGAATGAACTTATATCCTCCCGAAGTGACAATGGTATAATCTGCCCCAGGCCACGAGCGATTGCTAATAAAATAGGTCGGCCGATTTTCAAAGCCCTTCGGCCCTTTAACTTCTAAACGCACCAGTGTAGGAGATAAAATTTGAACTCTTACATTCCCTTCAATAATGTCTGAAACTGCTGCTTCAGTAAAAGGGAGAAAATTGCTTACGACAGCCAAAAAAAACAATACAAGTACAAGACAACTCCCAAGCATCAGTTTCTTTGGACCCATTGAAAAACGCCCCCTCCTCAAATTTTTGATAAATAAAGTCGTCCAAAATGATAAAAAAAGAGCCAGTAACAAAATGACAAAATTTAAATATGAAATAATATAACTGAGACTCATATATTTATCGGACGATGTGAAAGAATAAAAAGATGGATTAGTTGATTTCATTGTACTTAATGCTATAAGAACATACAAGATGATTATTTAACACTTGTAGACAAATATTGTCGTCCTATGAACGATGTGTAAAAACAAATAAGAAGGCTGTCTCCCATTTCAAAGTGCAGCCTTCTTACTACCACAAGTTAAGGATTGATTTGCTTTATCTGCCAAAGCTGATTATCTTCCGAGTTTAAATTATTTATTATAACATTTGCATTATCCGAATTGTTCAAATAAGGTACTTCAATTGCCTTGGAATTTATTTTGGTAAGGATTTTATAATAACCGTCCCCATTATCTTTAATAATCCATTCTTGACTGGGCTGGAAATTAAAAATCCATTGGTACAAATGATTTCCGTTCCTATATTGCATCCCTGCTACATCCAGCAAACGATGACTATAATAATTTACGATTTTGTAATATCCCCCACCGTAGGGTTCAATTCTCCACTTTTGCGTATCTTGATTGGCCCATGTTTGTTGTACCACACTTACACCGTCGGCCAGGCTCTCATTTGCCAGAGACAGCGCCTTTGAGCTTTGCTTATTAATGATTGCATATACGTTTCCCGACATAAACCCATTTGGATCGTATATAGGTGAAGACAGATGAATGTAATCAAGCTTCAAAATATCGTTATTTTCATAATCATTGCGGAATTCAATGTAATTTATCCCCTCATCGAGAGTAACATTTTCAATTTTCTCAATCCAGTGGGATGTGCGTTCCAAAACAACTTGTTTTACTAACTGTCCGTTCACGTATAGATTTAATGGCTTTTCATTGCTGTCGGTTTGATACCGGATTGCAATACCATATAACGCACTTCTGTCAATATCTACTTTAAAAGAAATTTTAGATTGCGGTTTATCAAATCCACTAACATATTCTAGTTTGCTTTGGGCATCCACATCCGATTGCAACACTGTTTCATTTCCCTGGCTATAAACGGCGTCTTCCGCTTCATAACGCAGTGTAAGTGCATCAATTACAATGATGTAATCAAGATGTACGAAGCCCGTATCTCCTTCATCCATGCGGTATTCAATAATATTGCTTCCTTCCTTTAAATAAAGCGTATCAATCCTATCCAGCCAACGATCCCAGGAACCGGTAGAATACAAATTAATCTGTTTTACTTTTTCGGAATTGACATACAAAGACAGTGTCTTTATTCCGCTCCCATTATTAGAGTCATTGGCATATCTTAATTTCACCGCATAATTGCCGTTTAAAGGCACATCCACATTGAATTTTACTGAAGCACCCTGATTTTCATAACCTTTTACAAAGCCTATCCCGGTATAACCGAAATTCTGATTGGATACAACGGTACCACCTGTTAAAACAGCATCTTCCGCTTCATATACCGTTGCTTTTTTTATCATCATACAATCAAGCCAAAGTCCACTCCACATATCCTGTACATCAACGGATATTCCTTCATTCAAAAATACATTGCTAATAGTAGATAATTCAATAGTATTTTTTCCTTTATTCAACTGGATATTATTAAGACTTAATATTCTATAATTGTCATCATCCCCTGTACCTGCGGGGAAATGAACATAGCTCTTATTCCCATTAACACTCAAAATCAAAGGTACATCGTAAGTGGATTTATTGTGATATCGAAATTCTATGGAATAATCCCCGCTTTTTCTCACATTAACAATATATTTTGCAGTTACGGCATTTCCGTTGGAAAATTCCAGACAAGCAACTCCACCACTGCTTGGGCCTTCAGGGATTAATCTTGCTTTACTTGCATCGGACAATTCCCCTTTTTCTGCTTCTACAATAATAGTTTTTTGAGAACCGGATGGTTTTAATAATCTATCTTTTGTGTTGGAAGCAGGACCTACCGATATAAATCCGTCATTGGTCCAGTTGACTTTTTGCTGAAAGATGGTTCGAATATCACCGGTTTTCCCCTGTACAGGCCCAACATGAAAGATAAGCCAATCTTCTAATCCATCTTCTGATTTGGTATACCTGGGCGAACCAGGACCAAACACTGAATTTTCAGCTGATTTTGAAATTAAAGGAAGCGGGTGCTTTTTCCATGAAAGCGGATTAAAAAGGTCTGCACTTTTATCAGCAACAGAAAGCCCCACACCATATTGGTCTGTCCAATATCCACTGGTTGAATACGAAAAATAATATTTGCCGTCTTTTTCAAGCATGGCAGAACCTTCATTAATTGGATCCCCATACTTTTCCCAATTATATTCAGGAATTGCCAGTTGAATCTCTTTACCGGTAACCGTCCATGGATTAAGCATTTTCACAATATTTGGAGATTCAATAAATCTGGTATGTTCTTTATTCCAATAATATTTGGTATAAGAAAGATACATTTCACCGTTAATGGTTTCTATACCACAAACAATACCGTTACTCTCGGTATTAATCAAACCTTTTTCAACCCATGTTCCTTCAAAAGGATCAGGAGATGAATTTTCGATACAATAGGAATAGGGATTGCCATAATCATTTGGCTTCCCGGAAGTAAAATAAACATACCATTTACCGTTAATTCGATAGATATACGGTCCCCAAAGGTAACCGTATTCTTCCTTGGGAGGAGCCACCCAAATGGCTTTTGATTCCGCTTTGGAAAGCTCGATTAATGACTGAGCCCGTTTTAAGTAAACTGTATTGCTCCCATTCGAAAAACAGGTGTAATAATATCCATCTTCTAGTTTATTGGTTGTCGGATCCTGTCCTCCGGTTAACGGGTTAGTGTAAAAGGGATCATACTGATGTTCTTCTACAGTCCCCATCGCCATTGAAAAGACCGAAAATATCACCAAAAATACCACCGACAAACCGGCAATAAGATAAAGTGCCCTTTTAATCATAATCAACCCCTTTCATTCGTATCAATCTCCGACAAACGAACTTGAATTATTGAATAGCTTTAATATCAATACAATCGAGATTAACAGTACCTGTATCACCGTCATCAATACGGAAAGATATAATATTCTGACCGCTGTTCAATACAATCCGTTCTTCCACTTCGCCCCAAATGTTCCACTCACCAGTTAACGGTATAATCAGTTGCTTTACTTTTTCGTCATTCACATATAAAGATAAACTTTTTCTACCAAATTCATCAACTACTCCGTGTATGCCGGCAGCATATCTTACAATCAACTGATAATCTCCAGACTTAGGTACATTAACGACAAAACTTACTCTGGCTCCTATCCATTTATGCTCTGAAATAAAACCGGTACCGGAATACCCTGCGTGATTATTATCAACTATACATCCGCCTTCGATAATGGCGTCTTCAGCTTCATATCTTACGGTATATTCATTTGTTTCCTTTTCATGCGCGGCAATTTTTTTATCGGTTTGTAAATATATTTTTCCAATGACTTTTACACCTTGTATTCTTGTAGTATAAGCATTTGGCGAAAAATTACCTCCGCCTGTTCCACTTAGGATTCCACACTCGGATAAGAAATTGATTGCATTTTTCGTGACACTGTCAAGCATATCAATATCCTTAAATTCAATTTTCGTACCACTATTTGTTAATTGCATATTGTTATTCTTAATAGCAGCATAAGTAGCTCTTGCCATAAGCTCTCTGGTAATCGGCGCATTAGGATCCCAAATAAACATGCCTAGCTGGTTTTGATTGGCTTGTTCCACAATAAACTCTTCCCAATTTGTTATATTTTCGTTATTGATATGAATATTATCAAAAATACGCATCAGCAGTGCCAAATATTGAGCTTGAGTTAAATAATCCTCCGGTGAAAAAGTATTCTCATCTGTTCCGACAATAATGCCGTCTTGAACTAAAGTATCTAAATAACCAATAGCCCAATTGTATTTCTCAGGATCCACGTCAATAAACTTTCTGGCCCCTAAATTCGTAGAACCCGTTGGAACAAATTCGGTAGACTGGCTGGGAACAAAGGGTACTTTAACTTCATCATTATTAGTAGTATAGCTAACGGATGATCTCCCGCCACCTCCACCGCCTTTCGTACTCTTGCTGGTACGAGCAGTATCCTGAATAGTTACTGGACTAGTAATTTCAACATATTGATTCTGTGGACTCAACGGGGTCGTTCCAAACTTTCCGCTTTTACTTCTTACCGTTATCCTGGCCTTTATATATTCTCCTACGTCTGATTGAGTAAGAACATATTTAGCCCCAACCGCATCCGATATCTTCGTTCCACCTCTATACCAAGTAATAATACTGTCATCATCACTGTTTTCAAGATTACTGTATTTGTAACTTACAGTAATGGTATCCCCTACTTTATAAGAAGAATCCATTTTTACGTCATAAACGTACATAATGTCAACGACTTTTTGCGATGATTGAACCAAAACCGGGTCGCCAAAATATTCCGCTCCGGTTTTCGTAATGATTCGCGGTGTAATCTCACATTGAAGAGGCGAATCATAACATTCCGGCGGAACAATAATAGTTCGTTTATTGGCCCCTAAAATAGGATTGCCTGCCGCATTATACCACTGAAAAATAGAATGATCGGTATAATCTTCATGAATATCGCAACTAATATCATAATTTACGGATACTTCCTGACCCAAATGTGGTTTATCGGTACTTAGTGAAACATTGCTTAATACGGGTTTATAAACATCCCCTGTACTATATTGCAAAACAATGGAAAAACGAATACTTTGTTCTGTATTTTTATCCGGTAAAACCACAATATCAATTTTATCTCCCCAAAGTGCAGTCGTACTTAAAGCCAAACTATGGGTATAACGGCCACCTTTGTTCACAAATATTTGGTCCAATCCGACGATTGTATCTTCCTTTTTTGCTAAAAAGGAAATGGGAGTCTTTTTATATACGCCACTTAATTCAATCACAAAGTTAATTTTCCTTGAGTTTGTAATCTGTCCTGTTGACGTGTCATCACTGACCGGTTGAGTTAAAGTCTCGCCGTTTTCAACACCTACCAATGAAATAGATATTGCTTGTGCAAAAATCACTCCATTGCTTAGTACAATAAATAGTGCAATGAAAACGGCTAATAATCTTTTCATACGCCATACCTCCTATTTAGTCCTTTATTACTACAATACTGAGAGGTACTTGATATTTTGTACCAATCAACACGATATCTCCAATCGATATATCGTTAGCATCTCCACTGGTAATTCTTTTACTTGAGGTATGATACAATCCTACTTGTGCATTTGAAATATTTAGATGAATCACTTTAGGATTACCGTCTGCATCTACATCCGTATTACTTCCGGATATGGTAACCATTTTCTTATCTTCTGATATAGCCTCAATCTTTCCTTTAATAACGCTGTTGGATTGATAAGGATTGGATATATCGTAGGTTATATTCTCTTTTTTGCCGTCAAAAACTAACGTTGCATTGCTTAAAAGATTATTTGTAAAATATGCTTGTATTACACTGCCTTTTGGAAAATCCATCGGGGTATAAAATGGATCACATTCCAATACTTCTTTTGTCTTTCCACCAAATACAGTAATGGTGGTTACCGTTTCTCCATCACCGTTTACCTTTTGCCCCATAGAATCAACAATATAAAGTTTACCTTCTGCAAGATGGCGACTGCTGTCATACTTTTCAACAATCAAACTGCAATTTCCTCCGTACTGATCCACATTATAACACTTTACGTTATACCAAATATCATGTCCAAAGTTTGCCGCCTCTATCTGAAATGCTTGTTCATTCTCCATGTCATTTGGGATTAAAAATTTTATACGCTTACCATCTGACAAATATATCTTTCCTCGGAATGAGTTGGTTCCGGCTGAATAATACTCTGAAACACTTGTTACTCTAAAACTATTATTTTTAATAATCTCATCATTCGCAGCACTTTTTATCCAAGGATTATATTCCACTGCCACATCAATTTTATTAATTTTGTTTTCCGCATTGATGCTATAAGATATTAATTGTGGCACCATGTGTGTAACGTAAGATCCATTTTGATTTTTTACAGCAATATAATCGACGTCAACGCCTCCTTGCGTTGTATCTTCAAGAACCAGTTTGATAGAATGACTTCCACCGGCCAAATAGAACAAAGGACTGTCATCTGATATTTTTAATGTATCAGAAAACCATCCACCTGTTTTTGGCATGTTAATATAACCAACCGGTTTTCCATCCACGTAAATTTGCCTCTTTGCATCATTTGGTGTTGTATAACGCACTTCTATACGATAAAATCCAGCTGAGTAAACATTGGCTCGTATTTCCAATGCAGATCCTACATTTTGTTCAATTGGATCCCAACCACGAATACTGTCGCCTGCCGAAAATCCTGTATCCCTGCCGCTGTCCAGCCAAACACCGTTGCCACTTAACGTTATGTCGCTTCCTTCAAATTTATTGCTAAACAATCCGCTTACTGTAAAGATATCTTCCTTATCTTGAATGATACCATTGATTCTTACTCTGTCGGCCAACTCAAATACTTTCCATTCTGCATCCTGAGTAAACATCTTCATTTGAACAGCACCGCTAATATCATCAATTTTACCTAACTTTGTAATGAACCCATAATACTGCTTGCTATCATCACACACGATAACATCTGCTATCTCACCCATAGTGTTCAACCTTAATTCCACTTCGTCGCCTACCGAAACGTCAATTTGAGAAAGATATCCTCTAACTGCATAATATTCATTACCGTTAACTACAACACTTCCCTCTGAATGATTGACTTCCGTAACAACTCCTGAAGTGGTATACGTACTTACATAAATTTCTATATAATTTACTGATTCTCCAATTTCAATAACATTTCCGGTTGCAACAGCTTTCGGATTACAACGGATTCCGTTTTCATAAAACAAAACTTTTTTATCATGACGATTCAAATTTATAGTTATCTGCGGCTGCCTTCCATTTAAATCCTTCACAGTAAAGTTGTTGTCTGAAAGACATGGGTCAGACGCAATATATGTCTTTAAATCATGTATGAATACCACATCGGCATATGAATCATTATCATTATCAATCACTTCAACAAATCCGTTCGACGGCATAAAATCAGCTACACTTACATTTTGAATGACCATTTGATTATAGAGGATAATACACTGGGAGTCTATGCTAACTGCTTTTTCTTCATTTGCCTTTCTATCTAAGTAAAACAATTTATCCGATGTCGTCTTGCTTAAAATGTCCATTGCACTTATTTTCAGTTTAGTATTATCAAGTTTTCCTATACTAATAACTCTTTCATGGTCATCAGAGGCAAAACGTTTCACAAAAGCTTCCACTTTATAACCTACAAACTCATTGGCCTTAGTATCTCCAATTTTAAAAATTTCATTGTCAAGCAGAATTTCGTCTGTTTTTAAATCAACACCTACCAACTTGATTAAATCACTTGCATAGACCACACCGGTCACTCTTCTGACTTTGTGTATGGTATTTAGCAATGTGTCAGAATCAGATAATTGATACCGCACGTGATCGCCATAGCTAACCGGCTTAAAAAGTTTGGCATTTAATGTGTTATATAGCAAAATTGCAGCTGTCTTTCTTGATACAATGGTATTTTTCACCGAATTATAATCACTGATAATTTTTTGTGAAAACGCAATATTTAAATACTGCATTTCCATGTTATCATCAGGATGAATCAAGTAATCATGACCGATCGCCCTTACCAAAATCATAACTGCTTCCAACATTGTAATAGGTTCATTAGGCCTGAAAGTTACATCTTTACTAATAAGACCACTCTCCACAGCAGCATTAATATATCTGCTTGCCCAATGCTCAACGGGAACATCCTGAAAGACTTGCGCCGGTTTTCCGGCAATTCCGGTTCCATACGCCATTTTTACCGCCATTTCAACAAATTCAGCACGAGTCACGCCCAGCCCCGGCCTGAATGTATTATCCGTAAAACTTTTCATAATACCTAAGCAGTCAAGCAATGAAACAATACGTTGTAGTTGAAGATCCTGCATATCTTTATATAGAAAATCGTACTCACTGTATTGAAGTCCTTTTATGTAATTTAATTCAATCCGGGATATTTCAATATCATTTTGTGAAGTATTTTTTAAAACTAATGTATTTATGCCTTTTCTAAGTGAAACGGTAGTAACCACATCACTAAAATCACTCATGTAAGCAGTAGGCTTTGCAGAAACGGTAGTTAGTAATACACCGTTACTGCTTATATCAATAGATACCGTATCTTTGTTTTTATTCATATAATGTATCTTAAGTTCATAAACGCCGTCATATTTAGGTTGCACATGAAAAGAAGCCTCACCGTTAAAAAAGAGCACCAATATTTTATGGTCCGTAGCAATGGTTTTAAATTCTGCTCTGTTATTTAACAATTTTGCAACATAGGCTGAATAGGACAAATGATCTTCCTTCTTAATATTCTGGGTTAAATCGCCTGACAAGATTTCAAAATAATCAAAATTAAAATTTCCCGTATCGCCCGGATCATATCGAATTGCTAGTTTGTTTTTGCCTTTTGTTAATTCAATAGTAAAAATACTAATAGCATAATTATTCCATGAATTTGTATTTTCTACCATGATTTGCTTGTATCTCTTGTCATTGACGTACAGTGTTGCTGTAGCAGGTGCATTGTTGTATGCATTGGCATATCTCATATTAACCGTATATATCCCACTTTCAGGTACGGTAACCTCAAAACTAATTTCATCGCCTATAGTGCACATCAAATCAACAAGATGACCGCCGGAAGCAGCACTGTCATTTCCTATCCGAAGACGACTGGTAATGGTACAGTCTTCCGCTTCAATGAAAAAACTAAAAGTTGAATTGGCATATACAGGTATGCAATAAACCAAAAATACAATGGAAATAATGAGACTAATAAACTTATTCTTCACACCCATAACTGCTTCTACCTTTCTATCTCAAAATAATATAAAGTCATCAATTTTCTGAAGTTACAGGCTTAATACAAATTGCATCTACATTAAAATCACCGGTATCTTGACCATCATCTTGCTTAAGATAAATGGTATTGGCTCCCTTCACTAACGTTACGGTTTCAATGAGATCACTCCAAGTATTCCATGCCTGTTTACCGTTTGTAGGATCATTGGTCGGAACAAAAGAAAGCTGTTTTTGATCTATGCCGTTTACATATAAGCTTAAAGTTTTTGCATCTGCATGACCGTTTGCATAACGAACTCTAATTTCATATTCTCCTGCTTCAGGAGCAATATAGGCAAATTTATTGGTTTGATTTTGTGCCCAAGAACTGATCGGGGTAAATGCACTTCCTGTATACCATTCATGACTTTTGTCATTATGATTATTGATGTCATAAAATACAGGAAAATTTGTATCGTCCTTCACTGTCAGTGCGTAAATATTCGGATATAGATAATCCAGTGAATGAGACGCAAATACTTTTAAGGTCGCTACATTATGTATATTATTACTTCCCACATAGGAAATGCCATTGATACCCGAAAGGGGTATATCACTCTCGTTAATGGTTCCATCCGATAAAATGCTTTTTTTAGCCTGGCAAATTCCTATGAGCTGTTCTTTGTCATCATATGCAGCCACAATCGTATATATATCAAAAGGACTACCCGACGCATTCATACCTATTATTGATATCATGGAATCCGATTCGGAATTTTTCACTTCCATCAGATTGGACTTATTTAAACTTAACTGAACGCTTCCGTCAATTTTCGTTAGCTTAATATTGTCAATATAAATGATTCCGTTATTAATACTCATAATTCCAAAATAAGTAGGCGGATATCCCGGCTCTTTACTCTGATAAAATGCAGGTTGTCCTTGTACTTCATTATCCAAATACGTAATAACTTGTTGTTTATCTACATTAAGATCTACCCGAAGTTTTTTCCAGCCGGTCATGGCTTGAGGAAGAACATACCCACCTGTTTCATCAAACATCTGCCATGTATTGCTAAACTCCGGACACCTCGATATGATATATCTTAACGTATATGGCTGCGGTGCATAAACATCCGCCTCAAATGAATAAATTCCGCTTGTTAAACCATTTGCAATTTTAATATACAAACCACTTACGCCTTTTGCCGCACTGGCACGTCCTTCTGACCATAATTTAATCTTCGGCGTATCATTCCCTGCTATCTCTTCCGAATCAATTTGCAAATAGGTAACATATGTATGATCTCCACCGGCATTTAATCGAATATCCGTATTACCTTCTCTCTTCAATATTGCATTGGCCACTAATGTAGTATCCCCGTTATATATGGGCTGACTGCGCACGGTAATTGTTGCCGTATCAACATCCAATTGGGGCAACGGATCACCGGATAAATTATCGGAAAAATATTGGAAATTTTCCTTAATATCTGAACAATCACTTTGGATCATAACCGTCTCTTTGACAATACCTACTTCAGACTCTATGCTTGCTGCATCTGCCGTCGGGTACAAAAACGTTAAATTCATTGCTGTGACAAGGAATAAAATAACTATTTTCCTCATCTAACGGCCTCCCCTCCACATAACCTTATAGAATGTGTTGCTCAAATAGTTGCCTTTACTATGAATTGCTCACAATAATATGGTCAATATTTACAAAACCGATATCGTCATTGTCCACACGATATTCAATGGTATTGATTCCTCTTTGCAAATATACCGTATCTTCCCTGTTGCTCCAAACTCCCCATGAACCCGTAGAAGGCAAGCTGACCTGCTTAACTTTTCGAGAATTCACATATAAAGACACGGTTTTGGTTCCTCCACCGCCATGAGGACCATTGGCATATTTTAACTTGATTCGATAATTCCCGTTTGCAGGCACATTTATACTGAATTTTGTGGTTGCCCCTTTTCTTTCATATCCGGCTACAAAGCCTGTACCGGTATATCCACCATGATCGTTTGCTGCGATTGCCCCCCCTGATAAAACTGCTTGCTCGGCTTCATACAATGTGGCCTTTTTTATTATGATACAATCCAGCCAAACACCTTTCCCAATGTCCTGTAAACCAATGGAAATTCCTTGTTTGGCAAAAATATCTGCCACCGTAGATAACTCAATTTTATTTTCCCCTTCATGAATCATAACATTATGAATACTTAGCACTTTAAAAATTGAAGAACCATCTGTAGACGGTGAAAAATTAATAAAGCTCTTCTTACCATTAATACTTAGAATCATCGGTAAATCATACATGGATTGATTATTATACCGAAAATCCAAAGAGTAATACCCGCTTTTGTCTACATGAAAAACATAACCGGCAGTCACGGCATTTCCATTGCAAAACTCCAGGCACCCAATACCATTGTTCTCACTTTCCGGTATAATTCTTACTTTACTTGGATTCGACAACTCCGCCGTTTCCGCTTCAATCGTAATAAACTTTGGAGAGCCATCGCTCTCTTCTGCTATACCTGCTGAAATTGGACTCATTAACACAAGGAAAAACAAAAAAACAGCAATAAAATTTGTCGGCTTTTTTATCGTAATCCACTCCTTTTTATATTGTTTAAAACGAGGTGAGAGAGGACTCTTCACCTCGTCAAAATGATGTATTACACTTCTTATATCAATTCCTAACGATAGGACGAATACAAATTTCATCCACATTTAACATGCCTGTATCATCATCGTCTTTTCGAAGGAAAATAGTATTTTCACCCTTTTGTAAGGTTACGGTTGTAACCACGTCACTCCAGGTTTCCCAACCATTATTGTTCGGCAGAACAGGAGGCAGGAAAGAAAGCTGTTTTTGATCTTCGCCGTTTACGTACAAACTTAAAGTTTTGGTTTCTGTAGTACCATTTGCATAGCGAACCCGAATTTCATACTCGCCTGCTTCAGCAGCATTGTAAGTCACCGTATTGGTCGTGGTAATAGGACCGTCAATCGGGAAAAACCCATCTCCGGTATACCACTCATGATTACGCATCCCGTTACTTAACTCCAAAAATACAGGCAAATTGGTATCATCTTTGACTGTTATAGGCTGAATATATGGAGACAGTCCTCCAAAAGAATCCCAGGCAAACATTTTTAATATTGCAACATTCTGGATATTATTTCCTTGAGAATAACAAATATTAGAAATTGAAATATTTGCGTCTGCAACCGATCCATCCGTTGAAATGCTTCTTTTCGTACTATAAAGCCCAATCAATTTATTGTTTGCATCATATGCTCCCAAAACAGCATACACGTCAAAAGGACTTTCTGATGTATTGGTACCGGTTATGGATACGATTGAATCCGATTCAGAGTTTTTAATTTCCGTAAGATTGGATTTATTTAAACTTAATTGAACGGTTCCATCAACTTTGGTAAACTTTACATTATCAATATAAACTGGTCCCCCATTAAGACTCATCACACCAAAATAGCTGGGAGGATAACCATTTACTTTACTGTCATAAAACACAGTGGTGCTTTGTAGTTCATTATTCAAATATACTGTCACACGTTGGGTATCCACGTCAAGATCTATGCGAAGTTTTTTCCAAGTAGACATGCCGTCGGGTATTACATATCCACCTGTCTCATCAGATGCCTGCCACGTATTGGTAAATTCAGGGCATCGGGATATAATGTATCTTAACGTGCGAGGTTCGGGTGCATACACATCCGCTTCAAATGAATACTTCCCGACTGTTATAGCATTTCCGAGCTTAACATACAGCCCGGTTACTGCTTGACGAGACTCATTAACGCTTCCCTCTGACCACATTTTTACTTTCGGTGTATTATTCCCTTCTATATTGTCGGAAACAATTTGTAAATGCGGGCTATATGTACCGTCGCCCCCTCCACTGAACCGAATGTCTATATTAAAATCATTATTTTCCTTCAATGTCACTCCTGCTATTGAAGCACAGTCACCATTAATGCTATGTTGCGGAGGAATTATTAAAATATTGTCTTCCAAGTACGGCAATTCATTAAAATAATTCGGATCACACCAAAAATACGAATCCGTAAAATCCACATCGGAAAAGTCGCTGGCAATCCAAATTGTTCCATTGACAATGCCTGTTTCCGAATCAATACCGGTTGCAGTTCCTACCGAACAGAAAACCGTTAAGCTTATTGCCATAACAAGCAACACAGCAATAAATTTTTTCATATCATTACCTCCTGTCAAAAAAATATTTATTATTACTGTCATTCTACAAAAGGTAATGATATGACACAAGATTATTATTTACTCTTTATAGACGAATATTGTCATGGTTATTTTTTCTATATTGACTAGGTGTTAATCCGGTCATCTTTTTAAAAGAACGGTTAAACGAACGGATTTCACTAAAACCGCATTTTGCTGCAATCTCCGTATAATTGCTATTAGTCATGACAATTAATTCTTTCGCTTTATTGATCCTAAACTTGGTTAAATAGTCCCAAAAATTCCAATTTGTTAACGCCTTAAATTTACGGGAAAAATAACATTTAGAATATCCAAAAAGTTCTGCTACATCAGATAAAAGAATATCATTCATATAATTTTTTTGAACGTAATTATAAACATTCCACAAAAATATGGAATCTTCTAAACTTTTGTAACGTTTATCGGTAGGTAGAACATTAATGGGATTATTTCGGATAATATATAATATAACTTCAAGAATATTTTTTTCAATGGCTATATGATATCCTTTTTTCTTAGAAATGTATTCATGATAAATATTATACATATAGCTGGCAATAACTTCATCTGAAAAAACACTATTATCTAATGAAATGGAATAAAAATCAACTTCATCCGTTATCCAGAAAGCATATGCTTTAATAACATTAATGATACTAAAATTTTCCGTAGTTACACTATGTACTTCTCCCGGCAAAATTAAAGCGCATTGTTGCTCTTTGGCAGTGTACTGTTTTTTGTTGATTTCCAACTCTATTTCTCCACTTGTAACAAAAATAATTTCAAGTTCTTCATGAAAATGCAAACCAATATTACTGTTTTTCGTCCCAAATTCCATATATGATCTTCCATAATCTGCTTTATTGTCAACTTCATAAATTACCGAATCCATAAAAACCCCTCCTCCGAAAGACCACTCAAGTTAACTTAGGTTAATTTGAGTTAAACAACGCAGTGCCTTATCCAGTATTGTTTTCTGATTTACTTTTCGGTACAATGACAACCATTATATTCTACAAAAACAAAAAAATAATCTCTTATAATTAATTATACTACAAATTAATTATACCACAAATCAAGAAGAATCTTTTAAAAATATTGAATATAATTTCTACTTCAATACCTCTAAATAAATTTTAATGATTTCATCGCTCCACCTATCAATGTTGAATTCTTCAACCACAAATTTTTGTTGTCTACGGATAATGTTGTTCCTCTCATCTTCACTAATATGAAGGGCACATTCCAGCTTTTCCGCTAAATCGAGGTAATTTTCACTTTCAAATATAAACTCACTGTCCGTCATCACCGGACCGGGAATATTGCTTGTCACCGTGAGTACTCCGCAGTATTTTGCCTCCACCAATGCATAAGAAAATCCTTCACTTCGGCTGGCAGATAAAAAAATATCCGCCAGCTTGTAATAAGATGCTATGTCATTTCTCGGAGGAAGAAATTTTACAAATTCGCTGACATCCCCAAAATCTTTCATAATCTTGCCCCGGATATAATCCATGTTATGAGCGGCAACAATTAAAAGTACAATACTTTGTCCTTTATCATTCAAGTATTTTACCGCTTTTACCGCCAAATCCACGCCTTTTACAAAATAATCATAGCCAAACATCAATACCGTTTTTGAATGGTTTGGTATCCCAAAGGCCTGTTTATCCATCTTTTCATAATGATCAAGCCGTGAAAAATCAACTGCATTGGTTACATTAATCATATTGTCGATTTGAAAACCTGCATATTGCATTGCCCGATATACCGCTTCGCTGCATGTAATTTCAACATCCGCATTGGAAACAAACCGTTTGATTCTTTCAAGAACGGGATTGGCTTTATTCTTGTAAAACATATGCATATGTCTTACATATACGGTCTTTTTTGATAAAAGACGTGCAATCCGGAGCATAAGATCAAATTTAAACAGGGAAAAATGGGTATGAATCAATTGAATATGATGCTTTCTTATGATTTTTGCGAACAAAATAATGTTGTTTACAAAGCCGTCCTCTAAAAAATATACCGTAGTTTTTTGATTTAACAGTTCTTTTGCCCAGTTTCGTCCCTTCGCAGTTTTAGTAAAAACATAAATCATGTGAATATCTTTGTATTTTAATTTAGCTTCCAATGCTTTTAAGGCGGATATAAAATTTCCCTCATAAGGCGCTGAATAATCGGCAAAATGCATAATGTTCATTCTTCTGCAAGCCCCCAACCTATTCCAAATGCTTCAGTACAATTTCTACCACCTCGGGAGGATTAAAAACTCTTGGATATCGATAGTTTTTTTCCAAACCTGCACTTACAATCATTTGGCTGCCGTTTTTTCGGTAATATCCCTTTGAATAATCCGCATTGCAAAACCTGCCCATTAAAATTTTAGACCTTATCACGGGTAAATTGATTTGACCTCCGTGCAGATGGCCGGACAAAACCACGTCAAAAGGATACTTTGCTACAGTGTCAAAATAATTGGCTCTATGAAAAACCAATAAATGAAATAAATCTTTATTTTTTATTTTATTCCAAAGCATATCAAGTTCCTTATCCAAGATATCATATCGCATGGCATCATCAGAATAGATAGTATCACGATAGCCTATCAAATTAATGACATCGTTCTCCAAGCCAATCTCGACAACATCATTATTTAAAATATGAACCCCTTTATTTTGCAGGTAATTCAAAAAATCCTCTTCATTCATTGACCATCGTTCATGATTGCCTGATGTGAAATATACAGGAGCCATCTTAAGCAGTCCTTCAAAAAGAGTTCCTACATTATCGTAGTTGGTATCGTTCATATTAATAGCGTCACCTGCTGCGATAATGATTTGTGGTTTGATTTCTTCCGCCTTTTTCAAAATTTTTTCAACGTTATTGGAATTATGGAAATCGGCAATTAATGCTATATTATAGTTATGGAAAACCGGAGGAAGCTTTTTTGAATAAACGGAATAACTGCTTTTGACAACCGTATTGTTTTCGACAAACAGATATGCTGCAATAAGTAAGACAAATAGAACCAGAACCAATATTATGCCGCCGAAAACAATCAGTAGCTTTTTAAACACGTTTCAAAAACCTCCTTTTTATCTTGGATAAGGTTATAAACAACAGCCTTAAAACAGTCTTTAATATATATGGAAAAGTAAACATGTCCCACTGTTTTAGATGTTGGAACAGAACAACACTAACTATTAAGTTGCACTTGTATTTCTTTAACGTACTTACCCCTTTTCCTGTAAGCCCTTGGTTGGATTGATAGTAATAATAATACGGATAAGGTAGGTATAAAAAATTTTTGGCTTTGGTAAAAGCATCGATATTAAATACTAAATCTTCCGCAGTAACCATGTCCTCTCTAAATCGTATATTTTCTATTACATTCTTTTTATATAAAGTTCTGAAAATGGTATTCAGTTTGATTCCGGTTATCATTTTATCATATACATGTTTTTTAAAATCCTTTTTTTGAATAAAAGCTTTATCGGAAAAGTCACTTGATTCAAGCTTTTGGGTACCATCTACATACTCGTAAACCATCCTAAATCGCGTTATATCCGCGTCGTTTTGTTTTGCATTTCTCAGTGCAGTTTCTACACAAGCACTATGTATACGGTCGTCCGCGTCTACAAACATAATATAATCACCGGTGGCTTCCTCTAGACCTCTGTTTCTTGCACTGGAAACACCGCTGTTTTTTTGTTCGATTACCTTTATGATGCTCTGGTTTTCCTTATAATAATGATTTATAATGTCAGACGAACCGTCAGTGGAACCATCGTTTACAATTATAATCTCAAGGTTTTTATAAGTTTGAAGCAATATGGACCGGATGCAAAGATCCAACCTTTCTTCCCCATTGTAAACAGGAACGATGATACTGACTTTTTCCAACCGGCTTCACCACCTTTTGGGCAGGAATTGATTATTTTTCATTTGTTTTTTTATTTCAATCTTGTATAATAGAATATAATAATCAAAAGCTTCACTTTCATAGGCGTACATAAAAGCAATAACATCAATATTTTGTGCCTTATTTTTTTCATACTCAAAAAGGACAGAACAAGATATTTTTTTATATCCCGTCGACGAAGCATTTCTTTGACCTGATGAGTCGCTTCGCCTTCTTTTAAAATGCGAGACAAATTGAGCATAAGAATCAATATTGCAATTTGGGCACATTGGAATCTTAGCTCTTTTTCCTTCCGGTAAAACAGTTCAAACAATACACACAGCTTTTCTATTTTTTCCATTCCCTGTGTTTTGGAATGACTGTCTTCATATTGATAATAGTGATAGTAAGCTTCACCCATAAACACAATGGTATTCAATTTTGCCGCCATCTCAAAATTAAAAAGCAAATCTTCAGCAAAAACCTTTTCATTACTTTGAAATTTTATATTATTTTCCAATAAAAATCTTTTTTTGATAAGTTTGTTGCAACATTCAAAACTATGCTGAGGTCTGAATACGTATTTATCAAAATATTCTTTTCTGTTTTTCACATGAACTACTTTGTTCAGTTCCGGCAACTGAAAAACATATTTCCCGTCAGGAAATACATTAATAATATTACATTGCACAATTTCAGCATCATGTTCAATGGCCTTTTGAAGCATATTTTCATACATATTGCTACTGATGGTATCATCTGCATCCACAAAGCCGATATATTCCCCCCGGGCGTTCATAATGCCAAAATTCCTTGCAATACCTTGTCCTACATTATGATCCAACTGGATCAATCGGATTCTTTTGTCCTGCTTCGACAAGTCTTCTAAAATTTCTTGGGTTTTATCCGTAGAACCGTCATTTATTATAATAATTTCAATATCTCTTATAGTTTGCTTTAAAACAGAATCAACACAGCGTTGAATGGTTTTTTCATTATTATAAGTCGGAATGATAACAGTAATTAATGGTCCCATAGGCTCATCTGTCCTTTAAAAACCGATCTTTAATTGTTTCCACATGTTTTTTAGCATCATCAAACACCTTATTCTCTACTTTAAAAACTTTTCCGTTTTGTTGGGATTGCAATACTTGCTGTACCGTAAAATTGTGAACGTAAAATCGCTCATGATGATATCCTAAATCATCCAACACATAATCTGTTTTCTTGGAATAGATAATAGGGGTAAAAGGTATTCCCATCCTAATGGCTAACAAACAACAGTGAAGGCGAATGGATATCACATGAGAACACCGTGCCATATTATTGATGATATTACTGCCGTCATCATCATGAACAACAATCTCCACCATATCCCTGTTTGTACAAAGGCTTCTAATGGTAAAAGCAGCCGCTAAATCATTTTCCCGTTCTATATCAAAGGCAAACAAAATTACTTTTTGATTGTTTTTCACTATATAGGTATCCGCTATTTCCGCCATTTTTTTATAAGAATCCAAATTGCTGTAGTTTTGCAGCCGATAAGCGGAAATACCAAGACAATCTTCCCCTGTATGAGGAGGCAGCCATTCATCAGGAATGGATAACAAGATATCCGGATAGCAGAATACTTGTTTATTTTTTATATACTTGGTAATAAAATTATAGGAAAAGCGGTCCCTTACCGTCAATATGTCATATTGTCGCATGTCCATTCTGGAAAGCCATGAAGCAAGGCCATTCACAAAGGGACCCACATTGCAGCCAATGACTGCCATAGGCAAACCTTTTCTTTTCAATTTTATTTTATTGAGAACATTCAAGGCACAATAGTAAATTCCGACCTTATCGGTTACCATAAAACCCGATCCCACAATTCTCAGAATAAGGTCTATTTTGGTATGCGGATAGTCATACCAATTATATATATTGCTATGATTGATAAACGGCAGAAGCAACTCTCTCTTGCGTTCTTTGATAAACAAATGATGATTGCTTAATTGATGGGCAACAATTCTTATCATCATATCGTCGCCGAAATTTCTGTCTAAATACCCTTCAATTAAAATGTTCACCTAACTCTTTCCTCCGTAATTCAAAAATTACTTCAACGGTAATGGCGGCCAAAATCCCGAACATAGTACCTATGACAAATGCAATAAGCAGGTAAAACCGAAGAGATAAACCGGTTTTAATGGTAATACCGGACAGTGATTCAATATGCCTGCTTGCATTTAAATTATTATAATCTTTAATAGTCTCATAAGTAACTTTATAAAGCCTTGACATCTTATTTCTTATATATTCAATGGATTTCTCCGCCCTGGCTTTTGCCTCTTCATAGTTTACATTTTCATTGACGGGCCTGCTAAACGCCTCTATTACTGTCTCACAGTAATTTGAATCGATAAGGGAATGAGCAGCCCCCACTCCGTCTAAAACGTACTTGTCCACCAGATCGTCATAGGTTGTTTTGGTACGCCTCATCTTACTATGAACAAAAACATCATTGGTATTAAACTCCTTATCCGTATCCCGGTTATAGGAATTGGGAACGGATTTATTGCTTTCTACAAAGCGCTCCATAAGAGAAAGCGCAACATTGGATGAATTGGCTTGATGCTGGCTGGTTAATAAATACTGCTCTTGTCTGTGCTTATATTTTTTAATCAGTGCCTCTTTATCTTTGGTAATTTGTGCATTGAAAATATTGGAAAACAATGCCGGCAAATCAAAATTTTTGATGGCTTTATACTCAACTGCCAAGTTATTCAAGCTCATTCCCGTTGTAGGCGAACGAAAGTCCGGATTTCCGCTGTGACGTTCCTCCAAATATTTGATGATATTTGTTACGGAAGAATTCATTACTTCCGCAACTTCTAAATAATCATGATTTTCTAAATCGGTGTCAAAATCCACTTCCGGAATCACTGCATTATTCAAATACGTCTCGCTGTAATAAATGCTGTAGTTTTTTATGATGGCATCAAGGATATCTCGCGCATATGCTCCGCTTTTGTCACTTCCGACAGTGAATTTGACGGAATAATCCGTAGGAAAGTAATCATATTCTTCCCCTTCCTTGTTTTTTGACTTTTTCAGCTCTACAATCTCATTAGGAATGATCGGATTTATCACAATTTTAGAACGTATTTCTTCTACACTTCCTTTGATATTAAGATCTTCCAGGGCACCCGATATAATATTGGGAGATATAATCTCATAAACATCCAAAGGTGACCCATTGGGTGTAAAACCCGACCTGGCATTCTGATCGGTATACCGGATAATGGTTTCCGCACTATACGTTTGATGGCTGTTTACATACCACATGGTGACAAGCATTGTAAACAATATAATTGCTATAATTTCTATTTTCCATTTGTATATGTAGTGAAAAATATCCCATATCGTAATTTTCATATTTACACTCTCCTAAACAAACGTTCTTTCATAAGAACCAAAAAACAGCTCGCCAAAAAAAACCAAAAAGCAAATATAATGGTAGACATTAAGTCTAAACTAGCAATAATTGACTTCTCCGGTATGTTAAACTTTATATAATCGCGGGTCTTATAGGCAATATATTCATCATCTACCCTTTTGGCTATTGATTGAATCTTTACCAACTTTTCTTCCAGTTCTCTCAACATATTGTCTGCCTTTTCCCTCAAACGGCTTGCTTCCTGTTCATCATAATAAATATTTGAAAACATGTTGATCAGATAATTATTTTTTTCAATCTCTTTATTCAGCTTTTCAGCATTAATTCCGGCATTATAAGCAGTATTCGCCAAATAATCAATCCCTGTCTTGGTTCTGTTCATATATAACTCATTGTTCTCGTCAAGGGAAGGGATAAAAGCAACACCGGTAATATTGGGGTCGTATTTTTCAATGGCACCTTTTACAAATTCCGCTTCTCTTAAGGCTTTGCTCCTCTCAAAAGTGAGAGTTTCCACGTTATAACGCAATTTATTAAGGTATGTTTCCCGGTCTTTTGCTACTGCCGACGATACTACAAAGGCTTTAAATTTTTCAAGCTCGATATTTTTAAAATTTTGTATCATAGCAAGAACATTGGCAAAAGTCTCTCCGGTTGTTTCTGACAAGTAGCTGCCGCTCTCATCATTTCTCCTGGTTATATAGGTTTCCATGGCAGCAACATTGTCCAATAATAAATCGGCTATTTCCACATATTCATACTGTTCGTATTCTTTTAACTTGTCCACCCCAACCGTTAAAATTGCATTGTTTTCTGCATGCTTGGCTTCAAAAACCTCTTTATATGCCTCTGCAATAGCACTTAACATTTCGTAGGTGTGGTTTTTGCTAAACTTGTTTTTCTGGGAATAGGATATTGAATATTCATTAGGAATATACTTAAATTCATTCCCTGATATTTTAGCATTTTTTACTTTTTCGGCAATGGTACTGGATGATTTTTCATAAACATCGATTCTGGAACGAAGTTCGTCCACCGTAATTCCCGTTGTATTATATTTTTCCAGCGCCTTGTCAAGTACCTCCACCGACTTAATTTCAAAAACATTAAACCTGGTACCGTCGGGATTTAATCCTTTTTCTGCAGCCGGATAATTTAACCACATGGACATAATGAGCTTGTTATAGCTCGCAAGAAAATTAAAAGCTGCATACCCTACGCTGACAATCAGTGTTGCGGTAATAATAAAAATCCGTTGTCTATATAGTACATCATACCATCTTTTGACAAACGCCCACATAATTCCTCCCCTTTCTGTAGGACAAATGAAACAAAAGGTATACTAAATAATACATTTTCCATCGATACAACCGATAAATCACCCGTCGCTTTTTAGAAAGAACATCCATATCAAGGTCCACGGTTTTTTCCCTGAAAAAATCGTTTTTCATTGCCTCTTTAAAGGGTTTATATCCTTTGCCGTGATAGATTTCGTTGTAAAGTATCTCCATGAAAAAGATATAACCGCGTGCGGCAAATGCACGTTTTAAATTGGCACTATAACAGCAATAATAGGTTTCAAGTTCCTCCATAAAATTGATACATCTTTCTGTTAAGTTTTCCTTATATGTATAGGAAACCGAATCATGACGCTGATAGTAATTATAAAGAGGTTTATCAACAATACATATTTTTTTCAAATGCTTTAACGTTTTAAAATAAAACAAAGCATCTTCGGCATATATTTTGCTTCTCTCTTCAAACAAAATGCCGGATTGTTTTAAAAGCGCCGTGCGATAAAGTTTATTCCATACACAACCGCCAAGAAATATTTTTTCTCCTAGAACGCCTGAAATCCATCCAATAGGATCGTCCGAAACCTCGACCACTTTTTGCTTAGGCATCGACAAAAAAACCGTTTCGGCAAAACCGTCAAAGACCCGGCGAAAATTACAAACCGCCATATCACTGCCGGTGGCTTTAATTTCTTCATACATCACCCTTAACATATCCGGTTCCAAATAATCGTCGGAATCAATAAAAATAATGTAATCGCCTGTAGCATTTAACAGCCCTAAATTCCTCGCATAAGAAACCCCTTGATGTTCCACATCGAAAACAATAATTCTGGGATCATTCCTCTCAAATTTCCTAATGATACTTATTCCGTTGTCCGAAGAGCCGTCATTTACCACAATAATTTCAATTTCCCTAAGCGTTTGACTGACAACACTGTACAAACATCTTTCAAGGTATTTTTCCGTATTATAAACACATACAACTACCGTCACTTTATTTTTCAACATTGTTCACATCCTCATAATTCATTGCAGACATCATCAACACATTCCAAAAGGGCTTATAGCTGGCATACAAGGTGAGCGACATGGATAATACAAACATGCCAAACAAGCTTACCGCTATAATCCTATTCACGGCTAAATTCCTGACACTGCCGCAAAATATGACCGCAAAAAACAAAGCCAAACCTATGAATCCCTGGTCACACCAAACCTGAAGCCAATGATTATGCGCAACGGTACTGCGAGTCAAGGATTCTCGTAAAAAATACGTAGTAGAACCCAAACCATGGCCAAAAATAAGGGATCTCTCACTTTGGGTAATAGCCTCATATACGGTATTCCATAAATCAAATCGGCCACTTCCCCTGTCTTCCATAATACTTTCTATGGTCATCCTCTCCTTTACACTTTCAGGAAGCAACGGATAAAAGGCCGTAAAAAATATGGAAAAAATAATTAGCAATGCCAAGCAAACCTTAAGTTTATTTCCAACTCCTTTCACCGTCAAAAAGGCAAATACCGCAATCGTAGCAAATATTGCCGTCAGTCCTCCTCTTGAACCGGTGGTAAATGCCACATAAACCATTGCCAACATCAAAAGGAGATAGAATATCTTTCGCTTAAAACCGTTTTTCTTGATGACCTGATCCATGCAAACCAGCATGGGAACAAAAAAATATCCACAAAGTTGGTTGGGGTCTTCATTTCCTCCGCCTATACCAATGGTAAGCCGTTCGGTTGTCCCCAACTCCACTCCGCCGGAAAACATTGCCGCAACAGAGATAATCCCTGCAATCACCCACGCGTACAGAAAAACCTCTTTCTCTCGCTGATTATATACCCTGATGGAAATCAAATACAACAATGCAGAGGTTTCTATAATTCCTCGCAAATTCACCCACGCATTGGCATCATGAAGTAGAAACAGACTTCCAATGCTGTAAGTAATATATAACCCCATGAACAAATGCACCAAATTAAACTGGAATTCATTTTTCCCTTCACCCAAAAACAGCGCTGCAATCAGAGCCATCCCGGAAAATATGGATAATAATTTTAATAAGGAAATATCTCCCGGCATAGGTACAATGGACAGCGGCATGCACATAAAGTAAAAACAAGCAATAAGAGCGGGAATTCTTATTTTTTCACCCTTTTCATTTGCTTTAAATAACCTCATAATCCTCTCCATATTGAAAAATAAAGTTCAATATATTGTTCCGTAATTCTTTTTATATCAAACTCATTTGCTTTCAAGCGATTCACACAGGACATTTTCTCTCTTAGTTTCGGATTTTCATAAACCCTCCGAATAGCATTTGCCATTGCCGTTTCATCGTTCGGTGGAACAAGGAAACCGTTAACCCCGTCTTCCAAGATGTCCCGTACACCACCTACATTCGTGGATATTACCGGCAGCCCTGCTGCATAAGCTTCTAAGATGGATAAAGGTAATCCCTCAAATGTTGAACTAAGGACAAAAACATCCGCTTTCTTTAAAAATGTCTCTACATGATCGGTAATACCGGTAAACAATACTTTATCGGCAATTCCAAGTACCTCTGTTTCATGTCGGACCCTTTCCCGTTCCGCCCCTTCCCCCACAAAAATCAAACGCACATCCGGATATTGCAAAATCACTTTATAAAAGGAATGTAACAATAACATCTGATTTTTCCATTTATTAAAAGATGCAACATTAATTACCGTAAAAGGACGGGGTTTGCTTTTTTCTTCATCGGATAAGGCATACCTGGATACATCAATACCATTTAATATAACCGGTATCTTTCTGCCGGAAATTCTATATTGTTGAATAACACTTTTTTTAACCGACGGCGAAATAGCAACAGGCACCACCCCTAAAAACCGATATGCAAACCCCTGCATCAGCCTGTGTATTCGGCCAAACTCCATAGGCGCCACCGAATGAACGGTATGGACTTTCACTGTATCTTTATTCCTTATATACCAAGGAATTGCATAAACAGCCGCATGAAGATGTGTATGCACAATATCGGGATTGATTTTATTTAGCGTCTGATACAGCGTTACCATGCTTCCAACATCAAACCCTACTTTTTTCCCCAAAAAAATTGTCTGAATTCCATGACTCTCAAGGCACTTTTCCAAAGTCACATCACTTTTTTCATATTGGCTGATGACAACTACATCAAATTGTTCCTTACAATTTACCGCAAGATTGACCAACAATCTTTCTGCTCCGCCTGTTTGCAGAGACTGCACAATATGAACCAGCTTCAATTTTTTCACAACGGCATCCTCCGCATTTAATGATTTAAATAAAAGTCTTGCAGCCATGCCACCTGATCCCGTATATCATAACCCGCACTTTTTATTTTATCGTAAGTGTTCTCCCGATCATAATGCTTATACTTCAGCACTTCTTCCGCCCATACATCGGGAGGACTGCTTAAACTCAAAAAACTGCAATTTCCGGTAATATCCGCCTCTCTTGTAATGGCATCGGATAAAACACAATGAATCCCGGAAGCCTGCGCTTCTATGGACACCACCGGCAAGCCTTCATAATAAGACGGCAGTACAAAAACATCACTCGCCTGTAAAAGCTCAGCGACGTCATCCCGCACGTTTAAAAAATGTACAACTTCGGAAAGTTCGTAAGCTTTTACCTTCTCCTGTATTTCATCCATAAGCGGTCCTTTCCCTACCAGCAACAAAACCGCACTTTTATCACGGCGATACACGCTCCTGAAGATATCGATCAAAAACTTGTGATTCTTTTCCGCTTTAAACCTGCCGATATGAAGAATAACAAAACGGTCCTCCAAATTCATTTCCGCCCTTTTCCTATCACGGATTTCTTTATTGTATAAAAATTTTTCAACAAAAATACCGTTTTTGATTAAATTATAATTATCTTTTTTCAGTTTATTCTTACCAAAACAAAATGCTCCTGCCTTATCGGAACAGGCAAAATAAAAATCTGCACAAAAGCGAAGAGGCAACAGTGCCAGCCTTTCAACACGGCCTTTAAAGGTGGCAGCCGTACTTGCATAATGGGCATGGATAATGGTTGTTTTCACACCGTGTAACTTGGCCAAAGGCAAGTAAATAATACCTACACTTGTTAAATTCCCATGAACAATATCATATTCACCCTTGTGTTTCTTAAAAAAATCATTGACCGCCTTAATATATTTAAAGGTATTTTTAAATTGAAGTCTGGGCATGATAAAAATTTTACCGCCCAAAGCATATATTTCATCATCAAAGGCACCTTTTTCCTCGTAATTCAGCATAAAATCGTAAGTCACTTTACTTCGGTCCAACAACCGGAAAAAATTCATCAACATAACTTCCAAACCGCCATAATGCATTTTTCCGGCAACTACTAATACTTTTTTAGGCATCCCCCATACACATCCTATCGGTTCATTTGGTATGTTTTTTCCTGTATTCCTTCAGCATTCTCTTTTACAAATATAGTCTTTATGGTCAGTAAAATAATTTTAATGTCCTTAAAAAAGGAATAGTCTTTTATATAAAGAAGGTCATATAAAATCTTGTCTTTGACCGTAGTATCATACCTTGCATAAACCTGAGCCAATCCTGTTAGTCCTGCTTTTACGAAAAAACGCTTGTCATAGTTTTCAATTTCCTTTAAGTAGCGCTCCACAAAAACCGGGCGCTCAGGCCGAGGCCCCACAATGGACATGTCATTAAACAAAACGTTAAACAACTGCGGCAATTCGTCCATTCTTGTAGAGCGAAGAAATTTGCCCACTTTGGTAATTCTGGGGTCGTCTTTTGTTGCCAATACGGCACCGGTAGTTTTTTCCGCATCCTCATACATGGTTCTGAATTTATATATGTAAAAGGATTTTTGATTTTTTGTCACCCTAAGCTGTCTATAAATAACCGGACCTTTGGATTCCATTTTAATGGCAATAGGTACCAAAATAAATATAGGCAACGTGATTAGTATTCCTATAATGGCCACTACTACATCAAACGCCCTTTTTACCGCACTTTGCATTCTGGTAAGCCCATAAGGGTTAATTCTAAGCGCGGGCGTATCATCAAACTGCACGGTTTCACTTTTCATGGTACTGATATTGTAAAAATCAGGCAAAATGTATATAATCTTATTTTGTTCTACCGCTTTGGAAATCAGCAAATCTCGAAGTTTAACCGGAATATTGGGGGAGATAAAAATACTTTCATATTCTTTAAACGTTACATTGATGAGTTGATCAATTTCTTCTTGGTTATTTACATCAATCAATATATACCAGGATTCGTAAAGAGCCAAATAAGAGTATTTGATTTTTCTTGCCAGACTGTTTTCAACGTCCTTGGACTCAATAACTAACAGCTTTGCAGCTCCTTCCAGTTTTTTTTCCACATACAGCAAAACCATTTTAAAACTGCCGATAAGTAAAAACAATAAAATAGGCATCAGTAAAAAGAATAAAACGGATATCGTCTCATGAAAAACATTGATAAAAACAAATTGTATCAAAATCGTAACAAAAGTTGATATCAGCGACGCTATGGCAATGGAAAGCAGCCTTTCAAACTTACTTCTTACGGTTCTTGTATAAAATTCATACGTATAAAGCATGAAGATAACACTGAAAACATAAGATAACGTTGCTACCATATAAGAAATCGAAGGATATAAAGACAAAATGTTTTTGGCAATCACACAGGATAAAAGCACTAACAAAATATCAATAATTACAACTATTGTATCAAAAATTTTATTTTGGTGCAACTTGATGTCCATTCCATCTCCCTCCTTCCTGTTCTTGTCATTAGATTCTTAAAACAATTTCTAAATAAACAATATATATACATATTTTCCTTTATATTCAAAATGGAACGCCAATATGGCGTTCCATTTTGAAGTTACAATTTATTGAACATTTAATTATAATCAATGGAATATCGATCCGGTTTTCCGTTGGGATCTATCTTATAAATACCGTCTTCCATAAAGTTATAATATCCAAAGGACGCACGCATGATATGGTTATAATACCATATCTCATTACCTTTTTCATCTTCTTTTTTCAAATCCCGGTAGGGGTTCAACTCATCTCTAACCTCGTGGTACTCTTTTCTTCCTATCATATAATTGACCATCTTTACAAATTCAGCCCGAGTCATTTCTTTGTCAGGTCTTACTGTACCATCGTCATAACCTTGCAAAACTCCAAGATCTACTAAAGCTTTTATATAATGATAATATGGATTGTAAGGCGGAAGATCAGAAAAATTTATGGTCTTTGAATCATTCGGCCTTATCCTAAGAGCAAAACATATAATTTTTGCGACCTCACCACGGGGAATCTCAGCTTGTGCGCTTATGTAGCTTGTCTTATAAACGCCGATATACTTCATATACTCAAGTGCTGCCCGTGACCATCTGTTTTCTTCAATATTTTCATAAGTGTAAGTGCCAACGGAAAATGCCTTATCTATTTTACCATCTTGCTTTAATAGCCTGTAAATCACAGCCACGGCTTGTTCTCTTGTAATATTTTCCTCTGGATATACATAACCTTCTTCACTTCCGTACAAATAGGCATACGGAAAATTAACTAACAAAGTGTCTCCTTCCGGTATATCTATCACAGTAGGTGTCGGCGTTGGCGTCGGTTCCGGTGTAGGTTCCGGCGTTGGTTCCGGCACAGTTGGTTGAGGCATTATCAGATTTGAATATTGCTCGTCATAAACCACTCTGCCTGAACCTGACATATGCAACGTATTTGCCACAATTCTTCCATTTAAAACACCACTACCTTGAATGGAAGCATTTGCCTGAAGTACGTAAACAGTGCCATAAATCTTTGAATTGCCATACATACTAAAGTTTGTCGCATTATTTGATACAATGTTCCCATACAGTCCAATTGTTTTTACAGATATACTGCCGCGGTTCACATAAAGATTTGCATACATTCCACCATGACCGCCATCATTTAACGCATTAACATCTCCGTTTACAAAAACATGAGTTTTGACATCAAGTTTATTTGTACCCTTAATTGTTTGAGCCCCGCTCATACTCAGATTGCCGTTTATAAACAAAAATAAATTTCCGTCGCCCACCGGTTCTATATACCCATTTGCTCCAAACACAATATTATCCACCACAATATATATATCACCCTGTGATACATCAATCTTCAAAGCCGTACGAATTTCAAGCCTTCCGTAGTGTGTATCTTGTGTAATCATTTTACCTTGCAAATCATCACCTGTTGTAAAGGACTCTACATAATTGTTAATTTCAGGAGCTGTCATAAAGATTTGTTCAGGTGCATGAAACTCCGTATTATCCAGCCTAATAATCCTGCTTAAAAAATCCGAATACCATCCTTGATAAACAAACCATTCAGGTGCTTTTAACTGCTTAAATGCATTCAAATACATATTACCTGAAGCTACATTTCCACCAATATAGGGAAATAATATATCACCGTTTGCCGAATAAATATCTCCTTCTACAAACGCAGAGCCTTCCCCATTAAAAGAACCGTTTAGATAGACAGCAATTTTTGCAGGATCAATTGTATCAGTGTTTGCAGATACCAAAGCAAAAGCGTTAAATAACATGATGATGGTTATTATTGCTGACCCTATCTTTTTTTTGCTTCTCGTTTTTAACATAAGCCCCCTCCTCTTCAGCTGGCAAAAACTTCTAAACTTTTGCTTTGCAGAACCCTACAAAACACTTAATTTGCTAATAAGCCATAATTTATTAATACGTTGATTAATAAATTATGGCAACTGGCTGTCATATTCTTCATCTACAACGAAGAACTTAGACCCTATAGCTTTGCGTCCCCGCCTTTCGGCAGGTTAGCCTTTTACATACAATATCATATATTAAATTATAATATTATAATAGTTATAACAAAAAATTCATAATCCGTTATCTAATATCAATATACTATGTTTTTACAAAAAATGCAATAGTTATTTATCATTTTTTTGTGTTGCTTCTTCTTTTTTATTTCCTATACTTAGAAGAATATTTAAAAGTATACCGAATATGGCCGCACCGGCAACACAAGGCACCTCCACGCCAAAAAACGGAATATTTCCGTTAAATCCGTACTGTCCGCCGAGCCCAATAACCATTATGGTTGCAATGACCGCAATATTTTTCGCACTAAACAAGTCCACTTTCTTCTCCACCATAATGGCAATCCCTTGAGCAGCAATCGCTCCGAACAAGTAAACTTCCAAACCGCCTATTACCGAAGTAGGAATGGAATAAATGGCGTTAACAAGCGGTGTAAAACAAGCAATAATCATGGCAATAACGGATGCAACAATAAGAACCGATGTGGAAAATACTCTGGTTATGGCCATAGCACTGATATTTTCCCCATAGTTTGTTCCTGCGGGACCGCCTACAAAACCTGAAATGATATCTCCAATACCGTCACCAATTAAGTTAAGGCCAAGCAAATCGGCAATATTATATCTCTTATCTTTTCCTTTTTTCTTGGCTAAATCATTTACATAAATATCAAGCTGATATACATGTGCCGTTGATTCAGGAATGGTTGCTATTGCGATGGGCATAATTGCAGCTACTGCCATCCACGACGGTTTCGGAAGCGTAAAGATGGGCAGGGCAAAAATTCCGGTGCTTGCCGTCTCAGGCAAAACCTTAAAAAGATTAATACCTGTTACAAGATTAATGATATAAGCGGTAAAACAACCTACAATGGGACCTAAAAGAAGCGGAAGCTGTCCGGCTACGCCTTTTAAATATACCGAAAACAAAATGGTGGAAATCAAGGTAACAAGAGAAATGACCCATGCCATATTATTCGCAAGTGCTAACTGATTTTCGGCAACTGTAATGGTACCGGCCGTATCCACAGCAATGGACGCTGCATCCCGTAATGCGGTACCTGCAAGAGTAAGCCCGATTACCATGGCAATCGGTCCTGTAACCGAAGCAGGAAGAATTTTTTCAATGGAATCCCTACCGAAACGATTGACAATAAGACCGGCTACTATCGAAACAAAACCGGACATCACAATACCAAATTGAGCAATTGCTATCTTGTCATTTAATGCATATGATGCAAGTGCCTCAGAAGCCATTAAACTGCCTATTGCAGCAACATAGGAAAAGCTGGATCCATAGTACAACGGAATTTTTCTTCCTGTAATCAATAAAAAGCAAATGGTTGCAAGACCACTGGCAAAAATAGTGGTTGAGATATGGAAACCTGTAATAATTGCAACCGCCACCGTTGCAGGAAACATGACAATAACTTGTTGTATTGCATATAATAACAGTTTCCAAATTTCAGGTCTCTCATCCGGAAGATACCCCATTACTTGTTGATTTTTTGCCATAATAATATCCCCTTTCATAATGTTTAATATTGATTTTTCCTCACTAAAAAATACATTTTTCGGGCAAAAAAAATCTTGTCTGTAAAACTGCAGACAAGATTATCCTTCCGTACCTATGTGTCACTTTACACCCATACCATACTTCGAAATATCTTGTCGGCATCTCTGTACCAGACTTAAAAATATTTCTCCCCATTAATGTATTTTATTAATTTTACACTTCGGTTGATATTTTAACACATAGAAATTCGTTTTTCAACATATTCCAATAAAAAATATTTTATTTTTTAACAAAACAATAAATACAAGTTTATAACATTATGTAACCTTTCTGCACTTGAATCATATGATATAGTATAACTAACTATAAGGATGTGATCAAATGAATGATTTCTATATTAATCAACCACGAGTTCCGTTCCCGTTTCGATTCCCGTTCCAACCGGGAAGGCAGCCGCAACAACCGGGTATGCTCTTTCCTCCTACAGGCGGTACACCAGAAACAGGACAACCATTAACCCCGCCACCGTCATTTACTCCACAAAGGCCGAGGGATCAACAACCCGGCGTATTTTTGGTGGACCCGGGCGCAATTCGGCCTTGCCTTAACAGGTTTGTATATATCTGGCTTACCAACGGTCAGCAATTCTGGGCATGGCTTACATTTGTAGGCCCCAATTCAGTAGCCGGCTGGCGATGGACAGGATTTGGATGGATATTCTTCGGAACGGACTTGAGAAATATCGACACATTTGTATGTTTTTAACGGTTACAAACACAAAAGCGTCACCGGATAATATATCATACATTGTCCGGTGACGCTTTTGTGTTGAAATATTACATTGCGGAAAAACTGTCAAAAGTGCGTTTTATCAGTGCAATGGCAGCTTCCCGTGTAGTATTGGCGAGAGGCAGGAAAGCACCATTCGCCCCTTTAATAATCCCTTTTGCTGAGAAATAATTAATACCTTCCCTTGCCCAATCAGCAATATCATAATCATCGGTAAAGACTATAGGTGAACTAACACTTGTATCAAGATTCGGCAAAGCTGCTTTAACCACCCGGAGCAGCATTGTTGCAATCTCTTGACGGGTTACAGGATCAGCAGGTGCAAATTTCCCATCACCAACGCCTTTAATAATACCTAAATTATAAGCTTTTAAAATTTCAGGATTTGTCGTATCGGTAAAGGTTGATTCCGGTGCAGGTTCGGCTGTTTTTCCGGTCATTCTTTCATAAAGCTTAATAGCAAGCTCCGCAAATTCCTCACGAGTGATTGGTTCTTGGAACTCTACCAAAACCTTTTCCGTTGTAAGGTTATTATCTACAGCTTCTTGAACTTCTTGCACAGCCCAACCGGACATTCCTTCATAGCCTTCATAGAATTCTACAGGACTGCCGCTAACCGTAAACGGAACCGATACAAGCAGTGCTTCATCAGTATAAACATGATCTGCGGCATATACCCTTATCTCATATTCACCTACATCATACGGCGCCTCTACTTCCCATTTGTCTGCTATTAAATTTCTTATATATTCATATGCCCCATATTGGTCATGGCGTGCTCCCTTTTTGTAAATACTTACATATGCGTTCATTTGCACCTGTGCCTCGGTTACCCCCGAAACAGTCACAATAATCTTTTCATAAGGTGCAAAATTACTTTTATTCAGTTGAACAGATGCCTGCGTGGTGGTATAAGCAACTTTAAACGAGACGGTTACATATAAATTCTCATCAACATAATTGCCATCTGAAGCATATAATCTTACCTCATATTCTCCTACTTCGGTGGGTGCTTCTACTTCCCATTTGTTTGCAATTAAATTTCTTATATATTCATATGCCCCATATTGGTCATGGCGTGCTCCTTTTTTGTAAATACTTACATATGCACCCACTTCCATCTGTGCTTCCGATACGCCCTCTACAACAACAACCATATCTTCCTTTGGAGTATAAACATCCTTGTCAAGCTTGACAGTAGCAACCTTATCGGTTATGTATTTTACTTGTAACGGAATTTTAGCTAAGAGGCTATCTTCTTCCCTGTCATTATCATAAACCCTTATTTCATATTCACCTACTTCACGTGGAGCATTTACTTCCCACTCTCCGGCAATTAAACTATGGACATACTCATAAGGACCATATTGGTCAATACGTGCTCCTTTTTTATATATTGACACAAATGCCCAATCCGAAGTATTACCGGAAACGGTGACCACCATTTTTTCATTAATTGTGTACGCTTCTTTGTCTGTTGTGATAGTGACACCTGCAGCCCATATCGTAAAGGGAAGCATGATACTAACTGCCAATACCATCGCCAGAATAATACTTAATGTTTTCCTTGCCATTTTGCATTCCTCCTTAAGCGAATTTATAATAATGAAAATTCAGGCTTATTATAGTATAAAACCCCAGTTTTTGTATATCGTACTGAGTATGATTTTTGTAAAAAAAGCCCATACACAAGGTGTATGGGGGTATATGACAAAAAAGATTAAACAATTTCAGAAAGGAGACCGCTTTTTTTGATTAACTTAATGTATAAAAGCAACTCATTTTTGGAGGAAACGCCCAGTTTCCTATAAATATGACTGTTATGCGTTTTAAAGGTACTTAATGATATATACATTTGCGATAAAATCTCTTCATTGGTTTTGCCTTCTAAATAATACCTGAAAATTATTTTCTCCGTAGGTGTCAGTGTTTTAACCCGATGAATGAAATCTGCAAACAAATCTTCCGGCAATAAAGATTTGTTTGCATGTTTTTCTCTTATTTGTTCAATAATTTCATCAATTTCTTGTATATTGGTTTTTACGTTATTATTTATAGAATCCTGCTTTAAAAGGCTAAGCCCTTCTATAACAGGCTTTATATACCTCCTACTTATTAAAAAGGAAAGGCCTATACCTATACATAAAAACATAGAACAAAGTATAATAAATCTCATCCTCATGGGAGAGACAAAACTATCCAAATCCTCCTGGGGCATAACAAGAGCCAATGCAAATTTCTGATCTTCGAAGGCAGAATTATTAGGATATAACTTTACAAGCCCATGAATGCCTACAAAATTCTTACCGCTTATCTGTCTATACTTATAAAGTTTACTACTGCCATTGGTATAGGTTAAACAATCACTTGACATTTTACTATTGTTAAATGCCGCATAACTTCCCGAAAATAAAGAACGGCCAACAAGTAAGTTGGATTCTTCTGCAGGACAAAGCATACAAAACATACGTTTATAAACACTGTTATTAGGCATAAAATTCAACTTAAATAACATGGCGCTTACTTCAAAACCGCAGACTCCAAAGGCAGTTCCGCTTGAATCAATTAGAGGAATACTGCACAGCATGACTTCTTCACTGGTTTGGGGAAGAATCAATGCATGGCTCCAATAATACAATCTGGATAACGGTAAAGTGGAATCTCTTGACTTTGCCAAAGGAAGTGAATAGTACGGTGCATCTTGTACATCAAATTCCATAGACCATTGGGAATGAAGCCGAACCCCTCTGCTCCTGCCTATATTTGCATTGCCTCTGAGAACGGTGATGTATGGCTCGGCAGAACTTAAAACATTAGGCTCCATATTTTTAAGATATAGCCCAGCACGAGAATACTCCGCACCCTCCAGATGTTTATTTACAGTAGCATCCAGAATAACAAAAATGCCACTGCTTTTTGTTTTTTTCAAATACCCCAAAAGCCGTTCAAATTCACCTGATAAAATTACTTCCAGAACATCAGGATGATTGTTCAAATCCGACGGATGAAGTCCGTTATCCATAAGCCCGTTTTCAATACTCTGGGATAGTTCTTTTGAAAGATTAATTGCCTGAGCGGAAATATCTCCATACTGCTTTTCAACATGGCGTTTAATATTTGAAAACTCATGAATAATAAAGTTTTCCGTTTTATGAAGCTCTGCGGTGAAAGAATCGGTTAGCGAGAAAAACATCATAATAACAATAAACATTATAATAACTAAAACCGACAAAAAAATAAACAACCGGCTATGCAAAGAAAAAGTAATACTTCCACACTGTTTTACTTTATTGCTTAAGAAATTCTTCCAACCCATTTTTCAATACCTCTTTATATACCATATCTCTCTTTTGTTTTTCAGAACAACTTTCTAACTTTGCTTTAGCTTTCAGCACCGCTTCTTTCAATCTTGTTTCATATTGCTTTTGTATATTATCAAAATCGTCTACAAGCGGAGGTATGAAAAAATCATATTCCTTCTGCATCATAACTGCCGTACTCAGTAGCTTTTTTATATTGTTATCAGGTAAGCTTTCTATTTCCTTTTCCATAACATCATGGAACGCCTTTTCGGTCACAGGAAAATAACCGCTTGAGGCAGTAAAACGCAAGTTTTGAGCAGGCTCCGTAAACCATTTGAGAAAAACAGCAGCCGCATGTTCCTTTTCTTTGGTCGATTTGATGACACACATTCCGCCGCCGCGCTGAATGGCTACCTTAGCACCACCTTCAAATATAGGATAAGGTAAAATGACATACTCCACATCTTCTTTGGAATTATCCGCATAGGTTACCTGATCCGGATAGAACAGCACACCTGCCGTCGAACCTGTTGAACAGATCACATCACCCGTCTTAAACAAATCGGAACTATACCCGTCAAATAAAACAACCCTTCCTAGCACAGAAGGAATATAACAGCTATCCCATATTCTCTTAAATACAGGAGAGGAAGGATTCAAAGCGCCATCCTTTATAAATTCATCCCCAAGTTGGGCAAAACCCACCTGGGCCATATTGAATAACGAATCCGGCATATAAAATGTTTTCCCGTCATTCGGTTGATCAGGTGTCTGATTATCCGTCCATTCATAATATTTATCAGCCACTCTTATAATCCCTTCAAATGTACCGAGTTCATCATAGGTAACTCCGGTCTCATTGGCAAAGCGATCAAAAATTGTTTTGTTCAAAAATAAAACCTCCGTCGATTTGGCAACAGGAAGTAAATACAACTTTCCATCGTGCAGCCTGCCTTCTTCTAAAAAGCGTGGAATATATTGCTTAAGCTCATTATCACTAAACTGAGTTTCCAAATTCATTAAGAGACCTTCTTGTGCAAGTATAAGTGCAGTTTTAGGATATGCGGTAGTGATATCAGGAAGTGAAGGCACACCCGGATCACCGTTTGCCGACGATACAAGCTTTTCATGCAGAGCAGAAGAGCTTGAAATCGAAGTAACGTTTATCATGATTCCCTTTTGTGTGCCTACCGTATTATTAAATTCATCAATCAGCTCATCCATAAGATTTTTCATCTGACCGCCATAATTATGCCACATATTCAAAGTAACAGGTTTTTTGAGTTCAACAGAAACCTCTTCACTGCACCCGATAAACAAGCCTAAAATATAAGCCACAGTTAATAATGAAAATATATGCTTCATCACTGAACCTCTCGCGCCTTTTAATTCCATATGTGGAATCATTTTAACACAAATTGTATTACTTTGCAAGAAATAATTTATTCTATTTTATTAATACTATAAAGGATTTTTATTGTTTATGTAGAATTAAGTTAAAAAGCATGCTTTTACGTTATGAGACAGCTCTGATTTTAAAAAGAAAACGGAGGGATTGGAATGGCTTTTGAATGGAAAGACCGTTATAGCCTGGGAATCAAAGAAATTGATGAACAACATCAGAAACTTTTTGCCATCGGAAATCAGGTCTACGACCTTGCCATATTGAATGATTCGTATGACCACTATGATGAAATTATGCAATTACTACAAGAACTGTATGATTATACGGAATATCACTTCGGTTATGAAGAAAATCTGATACAAACCCATAATTATCAAGAAACGGATCAGCACAAAAAAATGCATCATTTCTTTGTTGACAAAATCAGGTCCATCTTAGCAAAGGACATTGATGAAAACCAACAGGAAGCCGTCTTGGAAATCCTGAATTTTTTGTCTGAATGGATTAGCAGTCACATTTTAATTGCAGACCGAAAATATGTTGATGATTTTAAAGTACGGGGCATTATTTAGGTCAATAAAGTCACCGAATGATTGAAATATTAATTTGACAAAGCCTTGTTGAAGTGTTAAAATAAAAACAATTCAATAATCCATGCGGAGATCTGGAGACGCATTAATACAAAAGGTTTGGAAAAACCTCTTGTTTTAATGCGTCTTTTTGTATGCCAAAAAACAAGGGAGGAAAGTTACACATGTATGATGTTGCTATTATCGGTGCAGGTGTAGTTGGTTGCATGATAGCAAGAGAACTGTCTAAATACCAACTGTCGGTCTGTGTTTTAGAAAAAGAAGCGGACGTTGCTACCGGTGCCACTCGTGCCAACAGTGGAATTGTGCATGCCGGATTTGATGCAAAAGAAGGAACATTAAAGGCAAAACTTAATGTTCAAGGCAGCAAAATGATGCCAAAAGTTTGCGAAGACCTAGGTGTGAATTATATAAATAACGGTTCACTTGTCATCGGATTTAATGAAAAGGATTTAAAAGAAATTGTTACTTTATATAATCGCGGAAAGATAAATGGAGTAGAAAAACTGGAAATCCTAAATCAAGAACAGCTAAGAAACCTGGAACCTAATATTTCAAAAAAAGCCATCGGCGCACTGTATGCTCCGACCGGTGCAATTGTTTGTCCTTATGAACTTGCCATATCCGCCATGGGTAATGCCATGGACAACGGAGTTCAATTAAAACTAAATTTCCACGTAGAAAAAATGGAAAGAAAAAACGACACATATTATATCTTTTCCAACACGGAAACAGTTTCCGCCAAATATGTCATCAATGCAGCAGGGGTTTATTCGGATTATGTTGCCAACCTGGTAGGAGATAACAGTTTTTATATCAAACCACGAAAAGGCGAGTACATGCTTTTAGATAAAACATGTGGAAATATAGTTTCACATACCATTTTCAGGACGCCTACCGAAAAAGGAAAAGGAATTTTAGTCTCTCCGACAGTAGACGGCAATATCATTTTAGGTCCTACGTCGGTTGATGCTGAAGATAAAAGCGACAATTCCACTTCCTACGAAGGTTTTCAAAAAATCATGAAAGAGGTTGGTGAAAATGTTGAAAATATACCGCTCAATAAGGTCATCACTTCCTTTTGCGGCCTTCGTGCAACCGGCAGCACAGGCGATTTTATCATAAACATGAAAAACAAATTTGTAAATGTGGCAGGAATTGAATCTCCCGGATTATCTGCCGCCCCGGCAATTGCCCAATATGTCGTTGAGTTGTTAAAAAATGATTCCTTAAAGCCGGAAGAAAAAGCTGACTTCAACCCAAAACGTAAATCCATGCACTTTTTCAAAAAACTATCCGTAGAAGAAAAAAATAAATTGATACGAAAAAATCCAAGTTACGGCAAGATCGTGTGCCGATGTGAAATGGTTACAGAAGGTGAAATCATCGATGCCATCCATACCAATCCGAAAGCCACCACCGTTGACGGCGTCAAAATCCGTACCAGAAGCGGCATGGGCCGGTGTCAAGGAGGATTTTGCTCACCTTCTGTTGTGGAAATTTTAGCAAGGGAACTGAACACCTCGGTTTTAAATATAACGAAATCCGGTGGCAACAGTAACATATTAGTTTGTAGAACAAAAGGCGGTGAGTTAAATTGAAAAAAATTGATTTGGTGATCATAGGCGGCGGCCCGGCAGGTATGAGTGCAGCCATTAGTGCCTACAATAACGGTGTAAAAGATATATTAATTTTAGAACGGGCCGAAGAACTTGGTGGCATCCTTCAACAGTGCATACACAACGGATTTGGATTACATAAGTTTAAAGAGGAGTTAACCGGTCCGGAATATGCTTGGAGGTATGAACAGCAAATAAAACAACGAAACATTCCGTATATGCTCAACACCATGGTTACGAAAATTACCAAAGACAAAAAAATTACTGCCGTGAACTCCACGGAGGGTATTTTTGAAATCCAAGCCAAAGCAATCATCCTTGCTATGGGTTGCAGGGAACGCTCAAAAGGTGCATTGAATATTCCCGGATTCAGACCGGCGGGAATTTTTTCAGCCGGAACGGCCCAAAAATATGTAAATATAAAAGGATATTTGCCGGGTAAAGAAATTGTCATTCTCGGTTCCGGCGATATCGGCTTAATCATGGCAAGACGTATGACCTTGGAAGGTGCAAAAGTGAAGGCCGTATGCGAAATTATGCCCTATTCGGGAGGTCTTGCCAGAAATATTCAGCAATGTCTTAACGACTTTAACATCCCTCTTAAACTGAGTCATACGGTTGTTGAAATACATGGAAAAGAGCGGTTAACAGGGGTGACCATTGCAAAGGTGGATGAAAACCGAAAGCCCATTATGGAGACAAAAGAATATATACCATGTGACACCCTTTTGCTTTCCGTTGGACTGATTCCTGAAAATGATCTGTCCAGAGAAACAGGAATAGAGCTTGACCCAAGCACCCAAGGGGCTATTGTTGACCAAAACCGCCAAACATCCATCGACGGAATTTTTGCCTGCGGAAACGTTCTTCATGTACACGACCTCGTGGACTATGTGTCAGACGAAGCTGAAATTGCGGGGAAGGCCGCTGCAAATTACTTAAATCAAAAAGCGGAAAATAATATTCATATATCCATCAAAACAGACGGAAAAATACGATATACCGTTCCTCAGCGATTCACCGGCACTCAAAAGACCACCCTATATTTTAGAACTGCCGACGTATATGAAAATGCAGTAATCCATGTTCGAGACGGTGAAAAAATTATATATTCTCAAAAGAAAAGAAAACTGCTTCCTGCGGAAATGGAAACCATCACACTCAGTGAAGAAATCATTAAAAACGTAAGTTCGAACTCTTTATTGGTGGAGTTGGAGGTGGTGAAAAATGCTTAAAAACTTAACTTGTATTGTTTGCCCAATGGGCTGTAACCTGGAAATTGAAATTGACGACAAGAATAATAAGAGCATCAAAAAAGTCAGCGGAAACCAATGCAAAAGAGGAGAAAATTATGCAAAATCCGAAATCATATGCCCTACGCGAACACTTACTACCACCATTCTGACGAATGACGGACGCCTTTTGCCGGTTAAAACCGATAAACCGATTCCCAAAGACTTCATGTTTGAGTGTATGAAAAAAATAAACGGTCAAACGGTTTCATTGCCAATTAACGTTGGCGATGTTATAATAGAAAATATAGCCAATACCGGCGCAAATATTGTTGCAACCAAAAATATGAGGTGAATTTATGGTGAACCTTGAAGATAATCCGGTAATAGCTGCAGTGCGTACACAGGAAGACTTTTTAGAGGCACTGCCTTCACCGGTACAGTTTATTTTTTTATTACATTCCAATATTTTGACAATAAAAAACTTTATTGAAACAGCTCACAAACACAACAAACAACTTTTTCTCCATGTTGACTTTGCAGAAGGAATCGGCAAAGACAAATCCGGCATGACTTTTATTGCAAACTGCGGCATTGACGGTATCATAAGCACTCGTGCAAATTTGATAAAAATCGCTCACGAGTGCGGACTTGCTACCGTTCAGCGCTTTTTCATCGTTGACTCACAATCCATCGACACTGCCGTGGAAACCATTAAGTCATCCAAACCTGATATGATTGAAATCATGCCCGGAATACTTCCGAAAGTAATCTCCGACTTTTATAATAAAATAAAAATGCCCATTATTGCCGGCGGACTCATCAACTCTAAGCTGGATATCATTGCTGCACTTAATGCAGGAGCCTATGCAGTTTCTACTTCAAAGAAAGCCCTTTGGTATGAATAAAGAGTGTCAAAGGGACGAGTGTCAAATATGTCAAAAAAGCCGTCCCTTTGACATACTCCGTTACATTTTAGGCTCCGGACATCGTTTAATGTATTCCAGCAAATCCGATACATTGGTGGTGGCCATGGCTATACAAGTGTCTGCCGCGCCATAGTACATTTTGATTTCTCCCGTCTCCTCATTATGAATCCATCCGCAGGGAAATACTACATCATCTACGTCCCCTTCTCTTTCATAAAGTTCATAGGGACCAAAAACCCACTCATCACTTCTCCGCAAAACTTTAAAAGGATTTTCCATGTCTAAAAGGGCAAGCCCAAGTCTATATATAGAGCCGGCAGCCGTTTGTTTGACACCATGGTATAATATTAGCCAACCTTCAGGGGTTTCAAGCGGCGGAGTATTAAGCCCTACTTTATTGGCATCCCACCATCCGCCTTTTCGGGCATTAATTAATATTTGATGCTGCCCCCAATACTTCAGATCTTCCGACATGGAAATCCATATATGCGCTCCCGGTTCCGAATGAGCCGGAATCGGTCTATGGATTAGCAGCCACTTCCCGTTAATTCTTTTCGGGAACAACGCAGCATCCTTATCTTCCGGCGGCATTACCGGCCCAAGCTTTTCAAAATGTTCAAAATCTTCTGTCAAAGCCATTGATACCAAAGGACCGCCTCTTGAATATGCGGTATATACAATCACATACTTTCCAAGCTCTTTTACCCAAGTAATTCTTGGGTCTTCAATTCCCCATTCTTCCTCCGGATAATTGTCAGGGTCAGGCTCAATAGTGGGTTTTTCATCAATTACCCAATTGCTTATGCCGTCCTCACTGACGGCCTTTGTTAGGTGAGAAAAACCTCTTCTGTCTTCTACTCTTGCCAAAAGAAGTACTTTCCCGTTATATATTGTTGCTGCAGGATTGAAAACCGAATTGGCTGCATATGGCCAATCCCTTACAGTAAGAATAGGATTACAGGAAACTCTTCTAAAAAGCTCCCTATAGGAATGTTTGTCAGGACCGCTGAGTTTTGTTTCAAATTTCCCTGCCATCCGTTTTTCACTCCTTTACACAAGCAACATATTTTATAATAAAATTTTCTAATGCCTTAATCCCAAATGTTTATTCAAACGAATGGTCTCCACAAGGGCACAATATTTATCCACCAAGCATATAATCAATGCCTCTTTGCTTTTAGGAATTTTTGTAATATTCAACGGCCACATATGACTACGTATCGCCTCTTGTTCTTTTTCCGATATACCGAAATATTTTACTGCATTATTACATGCAATATCAGGATGATCAAAACCATGAGTTTTACGGGAAGGATGACCGTCATGCCAATCATAAAGGTAAAAATCGTGAAGCATTGCTGCCTCTATTAATTCCTTTTCATCCGCGTTAAGGCGTAATTTTTCATTGATCAAATAACTAATCCATGCTACATTTTCACAATGTTCCAGTGTAGTAGTTGTGCCATGTTGAATATATTCTCCCATCTGTTTGACCACATCGGCTTTGTAATAATCTTTAATCAGTTCGTCAAATTGTTTTGCACGAAGTTGTTTCGCTATCCGGTTCTTACGTTCCGAAAGTTTAAAAACGGCAATACGCTGAATTACCTTGTTATAAAAAGAATTGCGAATATCATAAACCTGATTGACGATATTGGTCATATGATTTTGAAATGCTTCGTCTATAGACGCAACTCGTTTCTGAAAATCCGTCAATGCCGATATCGTTAATGTGGTATCTATGGAAACAATAGAAATAAGCACAAGAGCCAAAATGTTGAGTAACGCTTCCGGCAACGAACCCAATCCTTTATCCAGCAACGGTATGAAAACTTTCATCACTAATATGGCAGCGAAACCAAACGCAACCGACGTAGGCACGCTTGTCCTTCCGTTGATATTCAGCGGAACATCACTATAATCCCACCACCGCGCCTTGAATAATTTTTCAAGAGCCCATGATGTAGGGTACTCTAAAACCATGCTTACAATAAATCCAAGTATAAAAATCATCCACCATTCCATCGTTGGCAAATATCCACCTTTTACTAAATCATATATGAAAAGGCCTAATAGTGATCCGAATCCATAAATCGGACAAATCGGCCCGTAAAGAAATCCGCGATTGGCCCATTTACGTTCACATATAGTACAATATATACTTTCCCAAACCCAACCGAGAAAGCTGAAAATGAAAAAAGCAACAATATACCTATTCAAAACAACAACTTCCTTTCCTTTCATCATTTTTTGATTGAACTTTGGTATCTATCCGTTGTTGTTCTGAGTCAGCCTTCCGTAATCCGTCCAATAAACCCTCCTTTCTATAAATCCTATTTTACACTATATATTATACTTGAATTATGGCTCATGTCAAATAAGACATTCATTCAGATGTATATTTTTCAGATGATAAATATTATTCCAAAAAACCGAAGCTACAAGGCAAAGAGCCTGTAAACTTGTGTCGGGCCACATCAAACTCGCTATCGCTCAAACAGGTGATATGGCTACTCCTCCACTGCGTTAACAGACTCTAAGCCTTTTCGCAATGTTTTTTCCATAATATTTATCAATATATTTATCAATTAAGTTGAATGTATCCATTCATTAAAAAGCACAAATACAGTTTGAACATATCTCATATGTAAATTAACTTTCTACGAATCGTACCAACAAATCATTAAACTTCTCCTTCTGGTCATAAAAAACGCCATGCCCGGAAAATTCAAACGGTACCAATCTGGAATTTGGAATCATCCTATGTTGTATCTCTCCTAACTGAAAAGGAACCACTTTATCATGGATACCATGAATGATTAAAGTCGGTACATGAATGGTTTCCATATCAGCAAATAATATTTCGTTCATCCAAGTCTTTGCAATGGCTGCAGTTGCCCATCCTGCCGCCTGCAAACCTAACTGGAAAAACCAATCGGAAAATGCCTGGGATGTATGTTGAAAGAAAAACCTATTGCCAAAATTCCGAAGCATTTCAGGACGATCCTTATATGTATCTTGTATCATTTGTAAAACGGTAGTTTCATCAAGACCATACGGAAAATTAGGGCGTTTGATCAAACTTGGGGCTGCAGCTGCAATAAGGACCAGCTTAGCGACCCCATATCCTTGATGGCGTCCCATATATCTTACTGCTATTGCACCACCGGTAGAATGTCCGGCCAAAGTAAAATCACGTAAACCTAAGGCTTCCACCACACCTTTTACATCGTCTGCCAAAGTATTATAATCATATCCATAGAACGGTTTATCGGACCGGCCAAAGCCTCTTGTATCCATTCCAATGCATCGATAACCTAACTGAGGCAGCATATTAAACTGGTATTCAAACAAATTATGGTTGCCCGGCCACCCATGTAAAAACAAAATTGCCTTTTTAGAATCCGGATTCAAATCCTCGATATAGATGTTTATATTATTGACATTAACATAATACCCCATGCTTTCCCTCCTCACTGAATTATTATGTATCATAATATTCAGTAAGGAGATTGAAGGTGATATGCAGATCAATCAAAGTTGCCGTTTCTTATATACTATTATCTCCGGTTCTGTGCCGTTACAACCATACTCACAAACAAGCAGATACTGATCATCTGCCACGATGCCATAACACCTTTCTTTTCCCGGAATCTCTATCTGGTTGCCCCAGTATACCTTGTCATCCTCAAGCAGCTTAACTTTCTGACCATTCGGAAGTGAATATTCCAAATTTACATAAGAACCATCAAGAAGATTCAAGTCATCAACCTGTAAACCTTTTATTCCAAGAGCATTAAATTCATCAATCAACGTTTTCTTCATATCATTCAGTGAGTCCAATCCACCTTTTTTGATACATTCATTTTTTCTGTTACATTCACTACTGCAATCCTTTTCATATATTGACATTTCTAATCCCCACCTTCTCAATAAGCGTTCTAAACATCGGAACGATTCTCTTCTTTTTTTAATTCTATAGATTATAACGCAACAGTAGAATTTTTTTCGTTTAAAAGAAGAGCTTTTATAAAACCTTATAAGGTAGCTCTTCTTGAAACTCATTGACGGAAAGTTCTAATTTTAAAAATAAAGGATAGAACTTTCCTATTCGTTTCAAAAAAAAATTCTTACTTTGACGCGTTTCAACGTGGCGAGAGATATGCTCACCGCCTGTTACCAGAATCATGTACCCGCCACTTACAAAAGTAGGGGACATTTTTTATGCCTCGTTATAAATCAGTTTTAAAGAACTTCTCTCTAAACCCTTAAGATATTTTTAGAATTCATTTTGAATAGTAATTGGTTTTGCCATCCTTGAAACAATATCAGAAAAAATCAAAAGGATTAGGGGTATACGGATCATTATAGGCCTCACAATCTTCTAACCAGTAAACCATATTATCCTTTATTGTTTCAATCAGTTCTCTGTAATTTGATTCGTTAATATGCCTCCGTTGTAGCATGCTGCTGTAAAACTTTTTTATACTCGCTGCAGTACTTTTAATTGTATCCGGAGTAGACCACATACACCTGCGAATAAAAAAATTTCCTAGGAAATCGTCTATTTTAAAAGATTTTGTGCCACATGTCATATCCAAAGGCTCTTCCCAGAGGAGATATGTATTAATATAAAAATCCACATTCCAATAATGTCTATTAATTGTCTTTTCCTTTAATCCCGCATTAATCAAATCCTCCTTGAACTCATCCAAATAAACTGCGTTTTTTCTGCGAATTTCATCGCACTTTTGTTCATATTCTTCGTATGTCATATACTTTCTAATCCCCTTTTTATTCTACTTCATTTTTAACCTGAAACTTCTATCTTATAAATAATTATACCACATATTGCATCAAAATAGTCAACAAAAATACAATTTGCTATTATACATGAAAACAATATTATCTTCCTATCTTCGGCTATAGCTAACCTGCATTCAAAAAACATAGCATTAGTGTCAATCTGATTAATGTAAGCAAGTACTTTGATATAATTCTAAGTTTAGAACAAAAATCTTTTGAAACAAAAAATAAACAGCTTATTCTAAGACCAAAGGAAACGTTTGACGGAGCGATGCCCAGTGGAAACTCCGTGATGGCGTATAATTTAGTAAAACTGTCACAGATGATGGAAGATGAAAAATTAGAAGAAATCGCCAAAAAGCAATTAACATTTATGGCGTCCTATGCAAAGGACTACCCTACCGGACACAGCTTTTATTTGCTTACTTTGTCCCTATATTTAAATCCGCCGGTTCATATTGTTTGTGCCACCAATGATCATGTTGGAAAATTTCCAATGGATTCCAACGTGATAATAATCAAAGGCGGAAATGAAAAATATCCTATATTAAGTAATAAAACAACCTATTATGTATGTAAAAACAAAACCTGCCTGCCACCTACCAATAATTTGGAAGAAGTATTATAATGAATGTATAAAATAAAGATAACTTCGCATGTAAATACAGTTCACCCCTACACAGGCCAGGCCATATTGGCTGCATTTGTAGGGACGCCATACATGGCGTCCGCCTATGAATGTGCTAATTTCGGACACCATGTATAGTGTCCCTACAGTGAATGCAGATTTAGGAATATATGAACCGTATCATTATACGGCATATCACCTTTTATCTTTATCCTTTCTATTTCCATTGCCTTTGTTATCCTTATCGTCAAACTTTCGAGGATTGCCCTTTTGATTTTCTATACGGCTGTTATCTGATTTTTCGGCATCTTTTACGTTCGTTTTGGGCTGCTGCTTAAAAGCCTTGCTCCCGTTGCCATTGGCATTTTCATTATTATTTTTATTCTTTTCTCTAACAGTATTTTTATCTTTGCCGCTGTTTTTTGCATCATTTTTAACTTTAGGTTCCTTATATGACTTCTCTGATTTTTCGGTATTTTTCACATTGCCCTTGGGTTGCTGTTTAAAAGTCTTTTCTCCGTTGTCATTGGTATTTATCTCTTTATTATTTTTTCTCGTTTCTTGAATAGATCGTTTATCTTGACTACTATTTCTCCCATTATTCTTAACCTCAGATTCATCCTCTGATTTTAATTCAACTTTAGACTTAACTGCTTCCTTGACCTCTTTTCGAATTTTACCGTTAGGAATATTCTTAAGTTTATTGGCATTTTCCTCAACAGTACCGCCGTAAACACTGGTATACTCTTGAACGGCCTTTAGTTTGCCAACGGATATATTCATATCTTTCGCCTGATTTGCCTCTTCTATTCCGGCTTGCTCAACAATAACCTCAACTTGCTGATTTACATAAGGCTGAGTAACCTTTTCAACCTTTTCAATAACTTTTTCACTATCGCCGGTCACATTAATTTCCACCTTGTTATTTTCTTCGTTGATATAGCCCATTTCCTCTGCCTTTAAAAGAACTTGTTTAACCACCTCTCCTACATCCTTGGAACCTAGGTTCAAAGCGGAAAGAAGTGCTGTTGCCTCATCGTTTAAAGCATTAATTTTGATAACCTGATTAAAACGGTTTACATCAAATCGAAAGCTTGGATTAATATCCATACTTACAAAGCTTACAGGCTTGCTATACACACTGTATCCTGAAAAGCCGACCAATAAACATAAAATAAAACAAGCAGCTATCGTTATATATTTTTTGTAAGAAGGCTGAACATATGTGATTTGATGGCCGACGGTATATCCCTTGTTGCAAATTTCTACAAACTCGCCGTGCTGAGTTAATATTATAGCCCTGTTTCCTCTTACTTCCGCTACAATTCCCTTCACAACAATCCCTCCTTTACTTCCCTAAAGTACT
>ENA-UPSB01000396-UPSB01000396.1-bioreactor-metagenome-genome-assembly--contig:-NODE-396-length-73992-cov-7.843975_pt1 | contig 73992 bp, 80 predicted proteins | sample MGYA00238182_ERZ773286 | MGnify/ENA primary metagenome ERZ773286 (study PRJEB29026, sample SAMN07631240) | bioreactor metagenome | isolation source: Switchgrass digestor | place: USA: Dartmouth... | reverse complement strand
GACTGTTGTGGGTCCGGCTGCCAAGAAACCGCTTGTGCTGGATATCCCGGTCATGATTACGGCCATGTCCTACGGCGGTTCTCTGAGCCTTAGGATGAAAACGGCGTTGGCAAAAGGGGCCGCCATGGCAGGGACGGCCACAAACACCGGAGAGTCTACGGTTACCGACGAAGAACGGAACGCCGCCAAGTATCTTGTCGGACAGTACAACAGGGGAGGCTGGCTTACCTCGGCGGAACACCTCCGCCGGGTTGATGCCATCGAAGTCCAGCTTGGGCAGGGGGCTTGGGGCGGTGCCGTCGAGTCTACCATCGAGGCGAACGAGACCGACGAGCACCTCCGCAAAGCGTGGCACCTGAAAGAGAACCAGGATGCCACTATCCACGCGCTCATGCCGGGAGTCCAGAGCTCAAGGGATATCGTCGAGTTGGTACGAAACTTGAAGAAGACATACGAGGTACCTGTGGGAATCAAGATAGCGGGGTCCGACTACATCGAGTACGACCTCGAAGTGGCCTCCGAGGCCGGGGTGGACTTCATCACCATCGACGGCTCCGAAGGCGGGACCGCGGGCGCGCCCGTTACGCTGGAAGACGACGTCGGCTTGCCCACGCTCTATTCTCTGGTCAGGGCAGTCGATTGGTTGAGGGAAAACGGAATTCCGGACAGATGCAGCGTCATTGCCACCGGAGGGCTCTCTACTCCCGGGCACTTCCTAAAAGCGCTAGCCTTGGGGGCCACCGCCGTCACTATCGGGTCTATTGCGGTCATGGCGGCCCTCCACGACCAACTTGAAAAGACAGTGCCGCAAGCGACCGCGCTGCAATTGGCCTTGTATGACGGGGTAAACGTCGACAAGCTGGATGTCGACCGCGCGGCTCAGAGCGTCGCCAACTTCCTGAAGTCATGCGCCGCGGAAATGAAACTGGCGGCTCAGGCTCTGGGAAAGAACTCCCTCACCGAACTCTGCAGGGATGACCTGGTCACCGTCGACAGGGACTTGGCCGAGTTCGCGAAGATACGTTATGCCGGCTCGCCCAGGCCAAGACGGAATTAAGAAGCGGGTTTCTCCGCGGGCAGCCACACGTAAAACGTCGCTCCGCCGCCGGGTTTGGACTCGACCCAGACCCGGCCTCCGTGGAGCGCCACTCCGTGCTTGACGATCGCGAGGCCCAGCCCGCTCCCGCCGGACACCCGGCTGCGGTCTTTGGCTCCCCGGTAGAAACGCTCAAACACTCTGGGGATATCTTCCGCGCTGATGCCCGGCCCGTCGTCCCTTACCCAATGAAGGACCCCGGCGCCGTCCGGTCTAAACCCGATTTCCACCGACCCGCCTTCGCCCGCGTACTTAATCGCGTTGTCCAGGAGATTGGTGAAGATGGTGTTGTACATGTCTTTGTCGGCGTCCAGGGAGAACCGCTCAGGTTGTGAGGACCCCTCGGGCAGCTCTAGTCTCAAAGACTGGTTTTTCTGTCTGGCCAGAGGCCCCATCTTCCTTACGAGCGATTGGAGCTCGTCGGCGGGGAATACCGTGGTGTGGCGGATGGGGAGGTATCCTGATTCGAGTTTGGCAAGATGCAAGAGCTTTTCCACCAGGTCCGAGAGCCTAGAGGCTTCTTCGTAAATCAGCCCGGCCATTTCCCTTATGGCCTCCGGATCCTCAGGCGGAGCGTCCCTCAAAGTCTCGGCGAAACCCATGACAACCGTCACGGGGGTTCTTAGTTCGTGGGACACATTCTGCACGAAATCGGTTCTTACCCTTTCCATCCTTCTCGCTTCCGTCAGGTCTTGGAGCACCACGAGGCCGCCCGACGAAGCGAATCCCGGAGCGCTTCCGGTGAGTGGAACCGCGGCTACGTCCACAATCCGTTGGTTCTGACTCCCCAGCGTGATCTGCCTCCGCAAACTCTGCCTGTTATATACCGCCCTGTAAGTCATGGCGGATAAGTCTGAGTTCTTGAGGGCCTTTGAAAAGGGGATGCCCACAACTTCTGAACGGTTCTCACCCAGGATGTTCAAGGCCGCCTTATTCGCGTGGGTTACGATCCCCTTGGGGTCGACGATTATCATGCCGGATACGCTGGACTCCAGCACAATTGTGAGTTTCTGGTTTGAGGCGCTCAAGTCCTCAATGCGTTTACCCAAAGATGAGGCCAAATGGTTCAGGGACTGCCCGAGGGAATCCAACTCCTCGCTGAACTGAGAGAACTGCCGTTCGGAGAGGTCGCCCCCGGCCATTTCCATAGCCGATCGGGACATGATCTCGATGGGCCGGGCGATGCGCCTGCTTTCGATGTAACCGAACGCGGCGCCAACCGCCAGCGTGGCTCCGACGGCAAGAACCAGTCCCGGCCATTGCTGCCTCAAAGGCACGTCGCGTTTGAGCGATGTGACCGCGAAGGTACCGAATATTAGCATGGCGGCCGAAGCCACCATTAGCGCGGTGGAAAGAAGCCTCCACCGGAGCGTCTTTCGGAACACCTTATTCTCTCCCTAAGGGTTTGGTTGAGAGGCGGTATCCGATGCCTCTCACAGTCTGGATCGCGGAGTCGCCTTCCGGAAGGTCCAAGACCGGGTCGATTTTCTGCCTTATCCTCGAGACATGCACGTCCACGGTCCTGGTGTCGCCCTCAAAATCGTACCCCCACACGCTTTGAAGCAGGTTCTCTCTGCTGAACACGTGCCCCGGCGACTGGGCAAGGTGGTAAAGCAAGTCAAACTCCTTGGTTGTCAGGGCTATGGGTTTCCCGGCTACCGTTACCTCGCGTTTGGCGCCGTTTATTACGAGGTTGCCAAGTTCCAGGGGAGTTGTCACGAGCGCGCCGCCCGCCTTGGCGTTCTTCCTTCGGAGATGAGCTCTGACCCTGGCCACCAGTTCCCTTGCGGAGAAGGGTTTGGTCACGTAATCGTCGGCGCCTAACTCCAAGCCCGCGACTTTGTCCACTTCATCTCCTCTGGCGCTTAAGATTATCACCGGTATGCTGTTGCCCCTTTGTCGCGCGTCTCGCAAGACGTCCCAACCGGACATTCCGGGGAGCATGAGATCGAGGATCATCAAGTCGTAGTCTTCGCTTCTTAAAAGACGGCAAGCGGTTTCGCCGTCGTGGACGCAGTTTGTCTTGTAGCCTTCTCTCTCAAGATGGTACGCTATGAGTCTCGTTATGGCCTTTTCATCGTCAACGACCAAGACCTGCGTCTGCACCAGTTGATTCCCCCGCTTCGTAAAGCGCTTTAGATCACAATTTCGAGTTCCGAGGTGGAAGTCCTTTTAGGCGCGGCGCCTAAGACTTCCGCCCTTGCCTCCGGTGAGGCTTTGGGCGGACGGTAGTGTTCCCTTTTCCGAGCTTCCTTACAGGTTGGCCTTCTCGCGGGCGGTCCTCCTTGAAACTTACAGGTAGCCCTTCCTTCGGAGGTGTTGGAGAACCGCCTATCGAATGAACAGTGGAGCAATTAGAAAGACAGGTAGAAAGGCAGGGATCTTAGTGTTCAAAGACCTAAACGAGACCTGGGACCTGGACGTCATTTTCCCGGGAGGCAGCGGGTCTTCCGAGTTTTCGGCTTATCTTGATTCGCTGGAGAGTGATATCGCCTCTCTATCCGGCGAGCAAGCTTCTCGCGAAGGGGACGCGGCGGGAGACGTTTCGAAATGGGTGGCCAAGCTGGAAAAGATCCAAGACCTTTCTAGGCGCTTAAGGCATGCCGGGGCGTTTATCTCCTGTTTGACGGCGCAGGATGTGAACGACAAAGGCGCCAGAATCCTAAGCGGCAGGGTTCGTCAACTCCAGGCGGCCTTCAATTCGGTCATGACCATGGTGGACAAAGAGATCCTGGAGATGTCCGATTCGGAGTGGGCGTCGCTCTTGGAGGAAGAGAGCCTCAAGCCGGTGGCCTTCAACCTGAACGAGCGTAGGGAGCGGGCGAAGTTCCTTCTTCCCCCGGAACAGGAGACCCTCGCCAACGAGCTGTCTGTGGACGGCTATCACGGATGGTCCGATTTGTACGATCTGGTTACCGGTAAGATGACCATTACTATAGAAGAAAAGGGCAAGCCGGTAACGCTTTCCCCGGGGCAGGCGTCCAACAGGATGTCCTCGCCGGACCCGGCTTTCCGCGCCCACGTCATGTCCAGGTGGGAGCAAGCTTGGGCGGAGCAGGCAGAATTGTGTGCCCTCGCTTTGAACAGGCTGGCGGGATTCCGGCTGGCGCTTTACAAGAAGCGGGGCTGGTCTTCAGTCCTTGACGAACCCCTAGAGTACAACAGGATGAGCCGGAAGACCCTGGATGTCATGTGGGACACCATCAATGAGAACAAAGGGCGGCTGGTCGCTTACATGCGCCGCAAGCAAAAGGCCTTGGGCCTGGAATCCCTGGGATGGCAAGACCTGGGGGCGCCGGTCGGAAACGCGGCCAGCAAAATGAGCTACGACGAGGCGGCCGAGTTTATCGTAGACCAGTTTGCCAGGGTGAGTCCCGCCATGGCGGCTTTGGCTACCCGCGCGTTCAAGGAGCGCTGGATCGAGGCCGAAGACCGTCCCGGGAAGCGCATGGGCGGGTTCTGCACCAGTTTCCCCGAATCCAAAACCTCCCGCATTTTTGTCACGTTCTCGGGCACCTTGGGCAACGTCGCCACCCTAGCCCACGAACTGGGCCACGCGTTCCACCAGTCTGTCATGAACGACCTGCCTCCTCTAGCCCAGCAATACGCGATGAATGTGGCCGAAACCGCGTCTACGCTTTCTGAGATGATAGTGGCCGACGCGTCGGTCAAGTACGCCAAGAGCCCCGCAGAGCGTCTCATGCTCATTGACGACAAGCTCAACCGCGCAGTGTCGCTGCTTATGAATATCCAGTGCCGTTTCTTGTTTGAGACCAGGTTTTACGAGGAACGCAAAAAAGGCATGGTAAGCGTTCAAAGGCTCAATGAGCTTATGGTGGAGGCCCAGAAAGAAGCGTTCGCCGACTCCCTGGGGCTGTATCACCCGCATTTTTGGGCTTCCAAGCTTCACTTCTACAACACCCGCGTTCCTTTCTACAACTTCCCGTACACCTTCGGTTTCTTGTTCAGCGCGGGCGTGTACGCTGAAGCCCTTTCGGGCCGGGGCGGCTTTGAGGACAAATACCGGAACCTCTTAAGAGACACCGGTCGAATGAGGGTGGAAGATTTGGCGGCCAGTCACTTGGGCGTAGACTTAACCAAGAAGGACTTCTGGCAGAGCGCTATTGACACCGTGCTTTCAGACTTGGACGAGTACTTGAGGATTACCGAGTAGAGTTGGGGGACAGCGTGGCCGGCGCGTCCGCGAGACGGCCGGCCACGGTTCAGGCAGGTTGTCAAGCAGGTTGCGTATCACGAATCTATCGTGTATACTGGTCTTTGTCCGCGCAAGACGCAGGCAGCGGGCCACAGAGACAGAGTCAAGACGCGAGTCTGAAAACGGGTTGCGTTCGAGGCTCAAAGGTAGTAATATATCAAATGCACGTGGAGAGGTACCCAAGTGGCCAAAGGGGACAGACTGTAAATCTGCTGGCAAACGCCTTCGCTGGTTCAAATCCAGCCCTCTCCACCAGAAACCTTGATAAGTATAGCGTCGCGGGGTGGAGCAGCCAGGTAGCTCGTCGGGCTCATAACCCGGAGGTCGTAGGTTCAAATCCTACCCCCGCAACCAATAGTTTTCACAGTGGGCTCACATAGCTCAGTCGGTAGAGCACATCCTTGGTAAGGATGAGGTCATCGGTTCGATTCCGATTGTGAGCTCCATTTTATTTTTGTAACGTTTTGCTTGCGCCTTTCTTAGATTCTCGGGTTGCCCCCGCTTACTCCCTGGTTAGCACAGGCATTCTTACCAACTCGTGAATAGCCTCTTGCGATAACTGAAGAACCTTGATAGAAAGTACGGTAGAGTGTCTAGGCTTGTTCAAGCTTTGGGCTCTTTGTGAAGAAAGGAGAATACCTGTGGCCAAGAAGAAGTTCGAAAGAACGAAACCCCACGTGAATGTTGGCACCATCGGACATATCGACCACGGCAAGACGACGCTTACGGCGGCGATCACCAGGGTTATGGCCGCGAGAGGGAACGCGGAGTTCACTCCGTTCGACCAGATCGACAAGGCCCCCGAAGAGAAGGCCAGAGGAATCACGATTTCCGCTTCCCACGTTGAGTACGAGACCGAGAAGCGTCACTACGCTCACGTGGACTGCCCGGGACACGCTGACTACATTAAGAACATGATCACCGGAGCGGCCCAGATGGACGGAGCTATCCTGGTGGTTTCGGCCGCTGACGGCACCATGCCCCAGACAAGGGAGCACGTTCTGTTGGCCCGTCAGGTAGGCGTGCCCGCGATGGTAGTGTTCTTGAACAAGGTTGACCTGGTGGACGACGAGGAACTCTTGGAGATCAGCGAGCTTGAGGTAAGAGATCTCTTGTCCAAGCACGGGTTCCCGGGAGACGAAGTGCCTGTGGTCAGGGGTTCGGCTTTGAAGGCGCTCGAGTGCGGCTGCGGCAAAGAGGACTGCCCGTGGTGCTCGGGTATTTTGAACCTGATGAACGCTGTGGACGAGTACATTCCGACGCCCGAGAGGGCCATCGACAAGCCGTTCCTGCTCTCGGTCGAGGACGTGTTCACGATCACCGGCCGCGGCACGGTAGCGACAGGAAGGATCGAGAGGGGCGTAGTGAAGGTAGGAGACCCGGTAGAGATCGTAGGCTTGATGGAGAAGGCAAGGCCGACGGTAGTGACCGGCGTCGAGATGTTCAGGAAGGTACTGGACCAGGGCCAGGCGGGAGACAACGTTGGATGTCTCTTGCGCGGCATCGCCAAGAACGAAGTGGAGCGCGGACAGGTGCTCGCCAAGCCGGGCAGCATCAAACCCCACACCAAGTTCGACGCTCAGATCTACGTGTTGTCCAAGGAAGAGGGCGGAAGGCACACCGCGTTCTTCAGCGGGTACAGGCCCCAGTTCTACTTCAGGACGACCGACGTGACCGGCACCGTGAAGCTTCCCGAGGGCGTAGAGATGGTTATGCCCGGGGACAACGTGTTCATCTCGGCCGAACTGATCCAGCCCATCGCCATGGAGGAAGGACTGCGTTTCGCTATTCGCGAGGGCGGCCGTACCGTGGCTTCAGGAGTAGTCACTAAGATCTTGGAGTAAAGTATCCTTGTGATCTAGCCATACAAAGTCCGCATATCTGGGTCATTGACACCGGAATATGCCTGTGTTACACTCGTTTAGCGGTTTTGGCCGGGATGGGAGGGGTTTTTCGTGGCGAAGGGCAGTACAGTAGAGACGATCACGCTGGCTTGCCAGGACTGCAAGCAGCGTAATTACACTACCAGCAAGAACAAGAAGTCTCATTCCGGACGGCTTGAGCTGAAGAAGTACTGCAGGTTTTGCCGTACTCACACTGTGCATAGAGAAACCCGATAACCCAGTCGGCGGACGGTGTGTATGGCTACGCAGGCCCGTAGCTCCAACAGGTAGAGCGGCGGACTCCAAATCCGATGGTTGGGGGTTCAAATCCCTCCGGGCCTGCCATTATTTATGAGCGATCAGGTGAGAGACCAATGATCAACAAGTTACAGCGATGGTGGCGCAACCTGGTGAGTTTCCTGCGCGAGACCCGTGCGGAACTCAAGAAGGTTGTTTGGCCCAGTTGGGGAGAAGTGCGCACCCTCACCGCGATCGTCGTGCTTACAATGGTCGGGATCGGTACTATCCTTTGGGGCACCGACGGATTGCTCAGCCTTTTGGTCGGACTGGCGTTAAGATAAGGGGAGAGAACCGGGACCCGGAAAAGCGTTTTGGGGGTCCTTATTTCTATGAGTACGAACATTGACTCCACAAAAGACAAACCTCAGTGGTTCGTGGTTCACACCTATTCGGGGTATGAGAACAAGGTAAAGGCCAACCTCGAAAAGCGCGTGGACAACATGAACATGAAGGACAAGATATTTAAGGTCATTGTCCCTGAAGAAGAAGAAGTGGAGTACAAAGAGGGCAAGAAGAAGATCGTCAAGAGGAAAGTGTTCCCCGGATACGTTGTGGTGAACATGATCCTTAGCGACGACTCTTGGTACGTGGTAAGGAACACACCCGGCGTGACCGGATTTGTCGGTCCCGGATCCAAGCCCATCCCTCTTGAGGATTCAGAGATAGAGACCATTTTGAAGAGGGCCAGCGGCGAAGGACAGCCGAGGATCAGAGTGACTTTCGCACCGGGACAGACCCTTAGAGTGAAGTCCGGCCCATTCCAGGGCATGATGGGACTTGTGCAGGACGTAATGGTCGACAGGGGCAAGCTTCGGATGCTCCTTTCCATATTTGGACGAGAGACCCCGGTGGAGCTAGACTTCAACCAGGTAGAGGAAGTGTGAGTGAGACGCCATGGCAAAAAAGGTTAAGGCAGTAGTCAAACTTCAAATTACCGGCGGGAAAGCGACACCGGCGCCGCCCGTTGGACCCGCGCTGGCTCCGCACCAAGTAAACCTGCCAATGTTTGTGAAGCAGTTTAACGACCGCACCTCCAACATGGTCGGCACTATCGTTCCGGTTGTCGTGACGATTTACGAAGACCGGACCTTCAGCTTTGTCCTGAAGACACCTCCTGCCGCGGTGCTCTTGAAGAAGGCCGCCGGCATTGAGTCGGCTTCCGGAGAGCCTAACAAGAAGAAGGTCGGAAAGGTGACCCGGGACCAGGTCAAGGAGATCGCCCAGACGAAGATGAAGGACCTAAACGCCAGTTCTATTGAGGCCGCCATGCGGATGATCGAGGGGACCGCGCGCAGCATGGGTATTGAAGTAGTGTAGATGTTTTGAGTTCTGTGGGAGGACCGTTGGGTCCGCGAGTACCACAAGGAGGTCATTAAGTTGCCGAAAAAGGGTAAGAAGTATCTGGAAGCCATCAAGGCCATCGAGCCGGGCAAAGCCTACGATCCCAAAGAAGCTCTCGAGCTCCTCTGCAAGATTTCCTTCGCCAAGTTTGACGAGACCATCGAAGTTGCCCTAAGACTTGGAGTCGATCCTCGTCACGCCGACCAAATGGTCCGTGGGGCGGTTGTGCTTCCCAACGGTACGGGGCAAGAAGCCAAAGTGTTGGTGTTCGCCAGGGGAGACAAGGCCAAGGAAGCTCAGGAAGCCGGGGCGGACTTTGTAGGCGCGGAAGACCTTGCCGAGAAGATTCAGGGCGGATGGCTCGAGTTTGACAAGGCGGTGGCTACTCCCGACATGATGGGTGTGGTGGGACGCCTCGGACGTATCCTCGGTCCGCGAGGGCTCATGCCCAACCCCCGTACCGGCACGGTTACCAACGATATCGCGGGCGCCGTCCGCGAGATTAAGCAAGGTAAAGTTGAGTTCCGCACCGAGAAAACAGGTATCGTTCACGCGAGGCTGGGCAAGGTGTCATTCGGGCCCGACAAGTTGGCAGAGAACTTCTACGCGTTTGTCGACGCCATCGTGAGGGCAAAGCCCGCCGCCGCGAGAGGGCAGTACCTCAGAGGAGCGACCCTGACCTCTACTATGGGACCCGGGATTCCTCTGAACGTTGCCAGAGTGCTCAGGCCTACTGGCTAGTGCTAGTGGTGTAACGCAGTTTACAACAGCATAACGGACAGAGGTCCTTCGACCGAAGACAGCAGGTGTCGAAAGACGTAAGCGGTTACCGGAGACTGTTCCGCCGGACCCGCCCGCCGAGGTTGAGCCGTCAACGAAAGCATATCTATAGTCGTAACTCGTTGGGGCCACGCTTCGTCGCGGGGCCCCTTTCCGTTCTTGCATAGGGAGACCCGTGAAAAGGGGGGACAGATTTGGAGAAGAAGCAGAGGATCGAGAAGGCCAAGACGCAGGAAAAGCTGAAGCAGACCATGTCGGCGGCAAAAAGCGTCGTTTTCGTGGACTACCGCGGCGTCAACGTGGCGGATGACACCAGGCTCCGCAGGCTGTGCAGGGAAGCTCAGGTGAACTACTCTGTAGTCAAGAATACCCTCACTCTGAGGGCGGCCAACGAGCTGGGCTGGTCGGGTCTTGAGCACATCTTGCAGGGACCTACCGGAATGGCCGTTTCAGACGTTGACCCGGTGGCGCCGGCCAAGGTCCTCAACACCTTTGCTCGAGAGGTGCCGAGCCTCAAGATCAAGGGAGGCGTTCTTGACGGAGAGATAGTGCCGCCGGAGAAGGTGGCCTACTTGGCGACGCTCCCGTCCAAGGACGAACTCTTGGCTCAGGTGGCCGGGGCCTTCAAGAGCCCGTTGTTCGGTGTTGTGACGGTGTTGAACGCTACTTTGAGCGGCTTCGTCCGCGCTTTGGACGCCATCCGCGAGAAGAAGGCGGCGGAGGCGCAATAGCAGGTTATCGGTTTAGAAGGTTGTTGATGTGTTCCGCCATATGATCCAAAATGGGGGTTAACTAACAAATGTCTAAGGTTGAGCAGGTTCTTGAGCTGGTAAAGGGAATGACCGTCATCGAGCTCGCCGAGCTGGTCAAGAAGTTCGAGAGCGAGTTTGGAGTTTCAGCGGCGGCGGCAGTAGTGGCAGCGCCCGCGGCCGCGGCTCCGGCTGCTGAGGCAGCTCCCGCCGAAGAGGAAAAGACCGAGTTTGACGTTATCCTTACCGGAGCCGGCGCTAACAGGGTCGCCGTCATCAAGACCGTCCGTGAGCTTACCGGTCTCGGCTTGAAGGAAGCCAAGGAACTGGTCGAGGGAGCTCCCAAGGCCATTAAGGAGAAAGTCTCCAAGGAAGAAGCCGCCAAGGCAAAGGAAGCCCTGGAGAAGTCCGGAGCTACCGTCGAGATCAAGTAACCGGGATTCTCTCCCCGGTTACAGGGAGCGGGCGGCGTGAAAGCCGCCTGCTCCTTCCTTATTTACCTAGGCATCCGCAAAGCCGGGAGGTGCTATCTAACGTGTCCAAAGTCGCAGTGGTGGGCGCCGGTGGTCTGGTAGGGGGGCGCGTTGTCGCGGGACTCGATAAGTCGGGCATCGATTCGCTGGAATTGACGCTTACCGGCCTCGGCAAATCGATAGGCAAGACCCTCACGTTTCGAGGAGAAGACCTGACAATCGAGAAAACCACGATCAGTAAGCTCAAAAGCGCCGATATTGTCGTCTTGTGCACTCCGACTGAGGCGTCTCGTCAACTGGTGTCGGAACTAAGGGGCGGTCCTGTGATCATCGACACCTCCAGCGCGTTCCGAATGGATCCGGACGTGCCCTTGGTTATCGCCGACATAAACCCGGACGACGCCAAGAACCACAAAGGGCTTATCGCGGGGCCGAACTGCTCCACCATCCAGTTGGTGATGGTGCTGAAGCCCATTTTGGACCGGTACGGTTTGGAGCGCGTCCACGTGGCCACCTATCAAGCGGTCTCGGGCGTTGGTTACAAGGCTTGCTGCCAGCTTGAAGAGGAGTCCTTCCAGAGGCTCTGCCTCGGGAAGCCCGGGTACGACCCTACTGATTCGGAATTCCCGCATCCAATTGCCTTTAACGTGATTCCGCAGGTGGACTCTTTCCTTCCTGACGGTTACACAAAAGAAGAAATGAAAATGGTCAATGAAAGCCGGAAGATCCTCGGCCTCCCCGGCCTTAGGATGTCATGCACCTGCGTGCGGGTACCTGTCTTCATCGGCCATTGTGAAGAGTGCCTTGTTGAGACGAGAGAGGAAGCGGACCTGGACGATCTCAGGACGCTCTTGCGCGGCGCCAAGGGCGTTGTCGTGCTGGATAATCCCCAAGAATCCCAGTACCCGATGCCCATCATCTGTGACGGGACAGAGGAAGTCTACGTCGGGCGCATACGCAAGGACCTTTCGTCCAGGAATGGACTGCTCATGTGGATAGCGGCCGACAACCTCCTCATCGGTGCCGCCACCAACGCGTGCAATCTCGTTAAGCTCTTGCTTTCCCAGGGATAAGCGGGTTTCGGGGGGGGATGCAAGGTGATCATCGTTCAGAAATACGGAGGCACGTGTGTGGAGACTCCGGAAAGACGGGAGCAAGCGTGCCAGCGAGTAAAAGACGCGCTTAAGGAACGGCGTCAAGTCGTCCTGGTGGTGTCCGCCATGGGGCGCAAGGGACAGCCCTACGCTACGGATACCCTGATCAACCTGGCGCGCGGTGTTCATGGCGACGCGCCAGCCAGGGAAATGGACCTACTCATCTCCTGCGGCGAGATCATATCGGCGGTCCTAATGGTCCAAGAACTCCAAAAGCGCGGCATCGACGCTTTGGCTCTAACTGGTGGGCAGGCCGGGATCATAACCGACGCCGCTTTCGGGGAAGCCAAGATTATCACGGTTGAACCAGGACGTATTCTAAGGCATCTCGACGAAGGCAAAGTTGTTGTCGTGGCAGGCTTTCAAGGAATGACGGCTTCCGGGGATGTCACGACCCTCGGAAGAGGAGGCAGCGACACGACGGCCGCCGCGCTTGGAGCGGCGCTCGGGGCGGAGTATGTGGAGATCTACACCGACGTGGAAGGCATCATGACGGCCGATCCGCGCGTGGTGAAGGACGCCAAGACAATTCCCCTGGCCACTTACGATGAAGTGACTCAAATGGCCTGGGAAGGCGCAAAGGTCATCCATCCCCGGGCAGTGGAGATAGCCCACAAGGCAAAACTCCCGGTCTGGATCCGTTCCATGGACAAAGACAGCAAGAAAACCCTTCTGACCAGCGGCGCCAAGAACGACAACCCGTGGCTCTACTGGGCAAATGGCCGGCCGGTCACGGGGGTGACCTTCAGGGAAGGACTGGTCCAGATAGTGGTCCGGCTTACGCCGGGACAAGAGATGGAAACCACGGTCAAGGCGTTCGAGGCGTTAAAGGGCATAGCGCTGGACTTGATCAATGTCTCTCCTGACCGCCTCTCGGTGGCGGTTGATAGGAAAGAAGCTTCATATACAGTAAAGCTTCTGGAAAGCCTCAACTTGCCGGCGGAGGCCTTCCCGAACAAGGCAAAAGTGACGGCCATAGGCTACGGCATGGGCGGAAAGCCGGGCGTGATGGACAAAATGATCGGGGCTTTGTGGGGCGAGAAGATTCACGTATACGCGTCGTCCGATTCTGACACCACCCTTTCTTGCCTCATTGACGAGGAGTTCTTGACCCGGGCGGTAAACGCGATCCACCGCGCGTTTGAGCTGTAGGATTCAGACTGTAGGTCCGAAAACAACCCATCGGTATTACATCCCTTTGGCCGGGTATTGGCGGGTGATCCAGTTCTTGGCCCTGTGCCCAGAGGATTTCTGTGTATGCTCGGGAAAGGACGGCCTTGCCCTGCCCATGCTAAGAGCGGGCTGTTTTGGAGTGATCCCGGCGAACTCGCATCGGGTGGCAAAAGACCTTCACCTTATGCTAGACTCTTATAAGGGCGACACTATGACGGCCAGGGGTACGCACCTAAAGTCATTTGGCCTCTTTAAGGTGTTGTTCATAACCTCAGACCCGGTGCCGGTCAAGGCAGCCCCAGAGATCGCAAGTTCCAAGAAAGGAACGCAATATCGAGGGTGCTTGTTGAACTGGGATTAGCGGGTGACCCTTATTCGCGCTGAGCGCGAGTCGCTCGGTAGCATGTCTACGCCTGTTGACTACCGTTGACAGGCGTGGTAGCATTGTATTTTGTATTCACCTTTACGCCCGCCGCGCAAGAATCAGTTTACGGAACTCTGGGCAGAATAAGGAAGTGATGGGAGTCCCGTCATCTTCATAGCGCATCCAGGCGGAAAACTTACCCCTAAGGAGTGAAATCCATGGCCTATCCTATCAAGGTAGGCAGGCGTGAGCGGCTCAACTACGGTCGAATCCAAGAAGTCATCGAGATTCCCAACATGGTAGCCGTGCAGCGCGACTCCTATCGTTGGTTTCTTGAGGAAGGGCTCCGCGAGGTATTTCGAGATATCTCGCCCATTAAGGACTTCACAGAGAACTTGGTCCTAGAGTTTATAGACTACAGCCTGGGGGAACCCAAGTACTCGGTAAAAGAATGCAAAGAGAGAGACGTTACTTACTCGGCTCCGCTTAAGGTCAAGGTTCGCTTGGTGAACCAGCAGACCGGAGAAGTTAAAGAACAGGAAGTCTTCATGGGTGACTTCCCGCTCATGACCGAGGCGGGGACATTCATCATTAATGGCGCCGAACGGGTCATCGTGAGCCAGCTTGTACGGTCTCCGGGCGCTTACTATTCTTATGAAACCGACCCGAACGGCAAGAAACTGTATTTTGCCACCCTGATCCCCAACAGGGGAGCCTGGCTTGAGATGGAGTCGGACTCCAACGACATCACCTGGGTAAGAGTGGACCGGACGAGGAAGCTGCCCCTGACCGTCCTCCTGAGGGCTATCGGATATGAGACCGACGCTTCCATTTTGGAGGTTATGGGGGACAGCGTTCCCTTGCGCAACACTCTAGACAAAGACCCCACCAAGTCCAGGGACGAAGCCCTTGTAGAGATATATAAAAGATTGCGCCCAGGCGAACCGCCCACGGTTGAAAGCGCGAGAAACCTGTTTGAGTCTTTGTTTTTTGAGCCCAGACGCTACGATCTCGCGACTGTGGGCCGCTATCGCCTGAACAAGAAGTTTTCTTTGCGCAGGCGCGTCACCAACACCACCGCCACGTTCGACGTCTTGGACCCGATTACAGGGCATATCTTGGTGAAGGCAGGCACGTTTATCGACCGCGACACCGCCATCGCTTTGGATGAGGCTAAAGTTGACAAGCTTGACGTCACCACCTCGGACGGACAGGTAGTCCACGTGGTGAGTAACGGCAAGTTTGACGTCTCCCAGGAGGTCTTGTCAAAGGAAAAGACCTTGACGAGGGAAGACATTGTAGCGGCGGTGAACTACTTCTTCGGCTTGTTCAAGGGCGTAGGGACTGTAGACGACATCGACCACCTGGGCAACAGGCGCGTCCGCTGCGTGGGCGAGCTGCTCCAGAACCAGTTCAGGGTCGGTCTTACCAGGATGGAGCGGGTTGTCCGCGAACGCATGACCATCCAGGACATCGACATCATCACTCCCCAGGCGCTCATCAACGTAAGGCCTGTGGTTGGCGCGATTAAAGAGTTCTTCGGTTCAAGCCAGCTCTCTCAGTTCATGGAGCAGACCAACCCCCTGACAGAGCTGACCGCCAAGAGAAGGCTTTCCGCGTTGGGTCCCGGAGGCTTGACCCGGGACCGGGCCGGCATGGAAGTCCGCGACGTACACCATTCTCACTACGGACGCATGTGCCCGATTGAGACCCCTGAAGGTCCCAACATCGGCTTGACCGGTTCTCTGACTTGTTATGCCAGGGTTAACCGGCTGGGGTTCGTGGAGACCCCCTACCGAAAGGTGAACAAAGAAGAGAAGCGGGTCACCGACGAGGTCGTCTACCTGACCGCCGACGAAGAAGACGACGCCGTTATCGCTCAGGCCAACGCTTTGTTGGGCCCGAACGGGGAGTTCCTAGAGCCGCGTGTGCTGGCCAGATACCGTGACGAAGTATTGGAAGTCCCGCCCGACAAATTGGACTACATGGACGTTTCTCCGAAGCAAGTGTTCTCGGTGGCGACGTCCCTGATCCCGTTCCTTGAGCACGACGAAGGAAGCCGCGCTCTCATGGGATCGAACATGCAGCGCCAGGCAGTCCCGCTCATAAAGACGGAAGCTCCTTTGGTTGGGACCGGTCTGGAGCACAGGACAGCCGTAGACTCGGGCGCCGTCATAGTGGCCCAAAGGGCCGGCCGGGTAAAACGCGTATCGGCCAGGGAAATCGTCGTGGCCACCCAAGACGGCAAAGAAGACGTTTACCGTTTGACCAAGTTCGCCCGGTCTAACCACGGTACTTGTTTCAACCAAAGGCCTATCGTTTCTAAAGGCCAACTGGTTGAGGAAGGCGACGTCATAGCCGACGGGCCTTCGTCTGACGGCGGAGAGCTCGCCCTTGGCAGGAACATCCTCGTCGCCTATATGCCGTGGCACGGGTTTAACTACGAAGACGCCATCCTTATTTCAAGAGACCTGGTATCAGACGACGTCTACACGTCCATCCACATTGAGGAGTACGAGTGCGACGCGAGGGATACCAGGCTTGGTCCTGAGGAAATCACCAAGGACATCCCCAACGTGGGCGAGGACCAGCTGAAGGACCTGGACGACAGGGGCATCATCCGCATAGGCGCCGAGGTGAGGTCCGGAGATATCCTGGTGGGCAAGGTGACCCCCAAGGGAGAGACCGAGCTTACCGCGGAAGAACGGCTCCTTCGGGCCATCTTCGGAGAAAAGGCCCGCGAGGTTAGGGACAATTCCCTGAAGATGCCCCACGGCGAAAGCGGCATCGTGGTAGACGTCAAGGTGTTTACCCGCGAGGCCGGCGACGAGCTGCCGCCGGGAGTAAACCAGCTGGTTAGGGTGTATGTTGCCCAGAAGCGGAAGATATCCGAAGGCGACAAGATGGCCGGACGCCACGGAAACAAGGGCGTCGTTGCCAAGATTCTGCCTCCGGAAGACATGCCGTTCCTGCCGGACGGCACTCCGGTACAGATAGTCCTTACGCCGTTGGGCGTTCCCTCAAGGTTGAACTTGGGGCAGATTTTCGAGTGCCACCTTGGTTGGGCCGCCAGGGCGTTGGGCCTCCACATCGCGACTCCCGTGTTTGACGGGATTACAGAGGGGGAGGTCAATGAACTCCTGGAGAAAGCCAACCAGAAGAGCCAAGTAAAGATGGAAAACGGAAAGGTATGGCTGAGGGACGGCCTTACCGGCGAGTACTTCGATAGCCCCATTACGGTCGGCTACGTTTACATGATGAAGCTTCTCCACCTGGTTGACGACAAGGTTCACGCCAGGTCCACAGGCCCCTACTCCCTGGTTACCCAGCAGCCGTTGGGCGGCAAGGCCCAGATGGGCGGGCAGCGTTTCGGGGAGATGGAAGTATGGGCTTTGGAGGCTTACGGCGCGGCCTACACGCTGCAGGAGATGCTGACGGTGAAGTCAGACGATATTACCGGCCGCGTGCGGACCTACGAGGCTATCGTGAAGGGCCAAAACGTTCCGGAACCGGGCGTGCCTGAGTCGTTCAAGGTGCTCTTGAAGGAGTTGCAGAGCCTCGCTCTGGATGTCAAGGTCCTGGACGAAAACGGAGCCGAGATCGAGATGAAAGAGCTGGAGGACGACGCTCAGGAGGCGTCCCAGGAGTTTGACCTTGTCACGGACCACGACCAGAGGATGTTCCCGCGGCAACCCAGGAGACGGGAGATCCCGCTTGAGCGTCCCGCCGGCGAAGAGGGCGAGGAAGGCGAAGAGGAAGAAGAGGATATCGCTGGGTTTGGAGAACTGGTCGCTGATTCCGACGCCGACGAGGATACGGCTGCCGAAGACAGCGTGTCTTTGGATCTGGACGACGAAGCGGTCGAGGTGGATGAGGAAGTCCTTGCCGAGACAAGGGAGTTCGCCAGAGAGTTCGACCGCGAAGGGTACGATCAAAAGATCGGCGTGGACGAAGAAGAGGAAGACGAGGGTGAGACCAAGATCAGCCTCGAAGACCTGTTCAAGAACATCAACATCCCGCAGGAAGTGCCGGAAGTCGAGGAAGATGAACCGGCTTCCAGGAAGCGGCGCGCCGCTCCATCCGCCAAGGGTAAGTCAAGGAGAAGGCCGCGTGTCGCAGCTGACGATTATGAGCGCTTCGACCGGGTAAGGTCCCTGAGAGACTTGGGTGACCTTGATGATGACGAGGAAGAACCCAAAAGCTAAGCTTCCGAGGGGGATGTGAAAGTGGACGTCAACAACTTTTCGGCTATCCGCATTTCCTTGGCATCACCCGAGAAGATACGTGAATGGTCTCACGGCGAGGTCAAGAAGCCTGAGACTTTGAACTATAGAACGCTGAAGCCTGAACGAGACGGCCTGTTCTGCGAGCGTATTTTCGGGCCAATGAAGGACTGGGAATGCTATTGCGGCAAGTATAAGAGAATCAGGTACAAGGGCGTCGTATGCGACAAGTGTGGCGTTGAAGTCACCAGAGCCAAGGTTCGCCGCGAGCGCATGGGGCATATCGAGTTGGCCAGCCCTGTGTCCCATATCTGGTACTTCAAAGGAGTTCCGTCCAGAATGGGGCTTCTATTGGATATGTCGCCCCGAGTCTTGGAGAGGATACTGTATTTCGCCGCCTACATCGTTACTGATCCCGGCGATTGCGAAGGACTAAGCTACAAGCAGGTGCTTTCCGAGACAGAGTACCGCGAAGCCAGGGAGAAGTACGGCAACCGTTTCAGGGCCGGGATGGGCGCTGAAGCCATAAAGGAGCTCCTCCAGCAAATCGACCTGGATAAGCTCAGCGAGGAGCTCAGGAACGAGGCCAAGTCGGCCAGCGGCCAGCGCAAGGTTAGGGCCATCCGGCGCCTGGAAGTCGTGGAAGGGTTCAAGAAGTCAGGGAACAAGCCTGAGTGGATGATCCTTGACGTGATTCCGGTTATCCCGCCTGACTTGCGGCCCATGGTGCAGCTGGACGGCGGACGGTTCGCCACTTCCGACCTTAACGACCTGTATCGAAGGGTCATCAACCGGAACAACAGGCTTAAGAGGCTTTTGGACCTGGGAGCTCCCGACATCATCGTGAGGAACGAGAAGAGGATGCTCCAAGAGGCCGTGGACGCCTTGATAGACAACGGCCGCCGGGGTCGTCCGGTTACCGGGCCGGGCCAAAGGCCGCTCAAGTCCCTTTCAGACATGCTCAAGGGTAAGCAGGGTCGGTTCCGCCAGAACCTCCTGGGCAAGCGCGTGGACTATTCGGGCCGTTCGGTTATCGTGGTCGGCCCCAACCTGAAGTTCCACCAGTGCGGACTGCCCAAGGAAATGGCTTTGGAGCTGTTCAAGCCCTTTGTAATGAAGAAGCTTGTTGAGCAGGGCGAAGCCCACAACATCAAGAGCGCCCGCAGGCTTGTGGAGCGGGCGAGGCCGGAAGTATGGGATGTCCTTGAGGAAGTCATCAAAGAGCACATGGTGCTCCTAAACCGTGCGCCGACGCTTCACAGGCTGTCCATCCAGGCGTTTGAACCTGTCTTGGTGGAAGGGCGCGCCATACAGATCCATCCGCTGGTTTGCCCGCCGTACAACGCTGACTTTGACGGCGACCAGATGCCGGTCCACGTGCCGCTGTCGGCTGAAGCGCAGGCTGAGGCCAGGATCTTGATGGCGTCAAACCACAACCTGCTGTTGCCCAAAGACGGGACGCCCTCTATTACGCCTCAGAAGGACGTCGTCTTGGGCGTCTATTACCTGACGCTGATAGACAATGACAACCGGGATGTTAAGGAGCTAAAGCGCTTTGAGTCGCCTGACGCCGCCATCCTGGCGTTCGAGGCAGGCGCCATAAAGCTCCATGAGCGCATCGTGGTTCGGCTGCGCAAGGACGGGGGCACGGAGCGCATTGAGACTTCGGCCGGACGATGCATCTTTAACAGCGTCTTGCCGGAGACCCTCAGGTTCGTGAACTACGTGGTGGACAGGAAGCCCCTGGGCAAGATCGTCACCCAGTGCATCCAGAAGTACGGCATGGAAGAAGCCGCGAAGATGCTGGACGGCATCAAGGAACTCGGGTTCCGCTACTCAACTCAGGCCGGCTCGACCATAGGCATCGAAGACATCGTGGTGCCGGAAGAGAAGGCCGGGTTGCTTAAGGAAGCCCAGGCCAGGGTGGACGAGATCGAAAACCAGTACCAGATGGGGTTCCTTACCGCCGAAGAGAGATACGACCGGATCATATCCATCTGGCGTGAGACCACCGATAAAGTTACCGACGCGATGAAGAAGGCGTTCGACGAGCGCAACCCGGTAATGATCATGGTGGCGTCGGGCGCCAGAGGTAACATGCAGCAGATATCCCAGTTGGGCGGCATGAGGGGCATCGTGGTGGACCCGTCGGGACGCATGGTAGAGCAGCCCGTTTTGTCCAACTACCGCGAAGGCCTCACGGTTTTGGAGTACTTCACTTCCACTCACGGACAAAGGAAAGGTCTTGTGGACACGGCGCTTCGTACAGCCGACTCCGGTTACCTGACCAGGCGTCTGGTTGACGTTGCCCAAGACGTGATTGTCCGCGAAGAAGACTGCGGTACCGAGACCGGCATAATCGCCCGGGAGATCAAGATCGACGGAGAGCTCATCGAAGGACTGAAGGACAGGATCATAGGGCGCTTCCCGGTCCACGACGTAGTACATCCGGAGACCGGGGAAGTCCTGTGCACTCCTGACGAGGAGATCTCCAGCGAGATTGCGGACCGCATAATCGAGGCCGGCATCAAGGAGGTCGAGGTGAGGTCCGTTCTCACCTGCGAGACCAGGCACGGCGTATGCGTGAAATGCTACGGCAGGAACCTGGCGACCGGCACTACCGTTGAGATAGGCGAGGCGGTTGGGATTATCGCCGCCCAGTCCATCGGCGAGCCGGGTACCCAGCTTACCTTGCGTACATTCCACTTGGGCGGAATCGCGGGCGAAGACATCACCCAAGGTCTGCCTCGTGTCGAGGAGCTATTTGAGGCGCGCAAGCCCAAGGGTCAGGCGGCGATCGCCGAGATTGGCGGCTTGGTGGAGGTCATTGAAGGCGACCGCAAGAGGGAGATCCGCATCACCTCTCCGGAGGGGGATGTGAGCACCACGGTAGTGCCCTACGGCGCGCTCATCAAGGTCAACACAGGACAGACGGTCGAGCCTGGAGATGTCCTCACCGAAGGTTCTGTGAACCCCCACGACCTCTTGAGGGTGAAGGGCGTAAGAGCCGTCGAGGAGTACCTCTTGAGCGAAGTGCAGCGGGTCTACCGCCTGCAGGGTATCGATATCGCCGACAAGCACATTGAGACCATCGTGAGACAGATGATAAGGAAGATCAGGGTTGACGAGCCGGGCGACACCGACCTCCTGCCCGGAGGAGTTGTGGACGTCCACGAGTTCGCCGACGCCAACGCCAAGGCGTTCGAGGAAGGCGGCGAACCTGCGGTCGGGAAACCTGTGATCCTCGGAATCACCAAGGCATCGTTGGCAACCGAGTCGTTCTTGTCGGCGGCGTCCTTCCAGGAGACCACAAGGGTCTTGACCGAAGCCGCGGTTAAGGGCCGCGTCGACCACTTGCTGGGTCTCAAGGAGAACGTCATCATAGGCAAGCTGATCCCCGCGGGGACAGGTATGCAAAGGTACAACATGATGGATATCGCCACCGAGCAGGAGATCATGGACCACGAGGCCGCCATCGCGTCTGGAGGCGCGGACGGCGACTCGGATGGTGACCGGTGACGGCATCCGCGGCCGGCGGCAGTCCAAGGAAGGCATCCGGCAGGCCGGGTGAGCGGTTAACTGGGCCGAAGACGCCCTGTCCCGAGATACCCGGTAGAGCGTGTAGAGTATAAGGATAAACGGGACCGGTTCGTCAACGAACCGGTCCCTTCTTATTAATAGAGGTTCTTTAACCGGGGTTCTCCTGGAGGGTCTCCGCCCCGGGAGCCCCTTCAGGGAATAGGGTGGAATAATGGTAGGGATCCGGCCGTATGGGTGCGAAAAGACCTGTTGAGATCGCATCATGACCGGCGAAGGGGTATCCGTCCCGCCGGCGCGAAGGAGGAAATGAGAATGAGAATCAAGTGGTTGGGTCATGCCTCGTTCTTGTTGGTGTCGCCGGGAGGGGTCAGGGTAATCTGCGACCCGTTCGACAAAAGCGTTCCTTACCCTCCGGTTTCTGAGGAGTGCGACGTGGTGACCATGTCCCACGAGCACTTCGACCATAACGACCTTGCGGGCGTCAAGGGATCCCCCAAGGTGCTTCGCGGGCTAAAGGACAACCAGGCGCAAAGGCTCACCGAGACCGTAGGCGACGTGACGTTGCGCACGGTCCCGACCTATCATGACGGAGCGGGCGGGTCCAAGAGGGGACAGAACGCGGTATTCGTCATGGACGTGGGCGGGCTTAAGGTAGTCCATCTGGGCGACCTCGGGCACGAGTTGGACCAAGAAGCCGTCTCTGAGATAGGCCCCTGTGACGTGCTCTTGGTGCCGGTCGGGGGTTACTACACCATCGGACCAGACAAGGCGCTCAAGGTCACACAAGCGTTGAAACCCCGGTTGGTCATTCCCATGCACTACAAGACGGGCTACATACCGGATTGGCCGATAGGCGGGCCCGAGAGTTTCCTGAGCGCGTTCAAGACAGTCAAGAACGTGCCGAACAGCGTGGACGTGACCGCGACAAGCTTGCCCGACGAGATGGAAGCCTGGGTGTTTGCCAGTCCGTAAGAGTCCTTGATTGGCAGAGTTTTTGGCGGCAGGACTTTGTGTCTTGCCGCCCTGCTGTTTGCAATCAAGCCACCTCTGTAGATAAGACATGGGCACGTCGCTTCTTCACCGAGACTGGGTGTATAGAACTGATGACTCTGCGAGGCGAAGTCGTCTTTGGCTGACGACTCCGTGGGCGACAGTCGTCAGCTGTTGATGACTCCCGGGCTTAGTTGTGAGATTCAGTATCTGGTAGCTCCGCGGCAAGGGAAGCTTCCTCCAGTTGAAGATGAATCGAGGGAGTGCTATCATTATTCAAGCTGTTTAGGGGCACTTTGGCATGTTGCCCGCGGCTTTTTTATTGTGCCATAGAGTCTTGATTCACTAACCGATCCGAAGGTGGTTACTGTGGGCAGCTTATCCCCAAGCTTGTGGGTGATCGGGCTACCTTTCGTGGGAGCGGCCGTCGTGACGATAGCCGGCTCCAAAAGAGAAAAGTTGGTTCCAGGCATCGCGGTTCTGTTTGGCCTGTTGGGGGCGGCATTCGCGGCTCTAATGATAAGAGATATGGCCGGAGGGAAGACCCTTGTTACAGTAAGGGGTCTCGGACTTCCGGTGGTCTCCGACGGGCTCGGAGCTTTCATGGCAGGCACGGCATCGGTCATCGGCGCCCTCGTACTCATCTACTCAGTCGCTTACATGGCCCACGAGCACGGAAAGAGCAAGTATTACGCGCTGGTGCTGTTGGTGATCGGCGCCATGAGCGGCCAGTCTTTGTCGGGGAACTTGCTTTGGCTGTGCGCATTCTGGGAAATCTGCGAAGCGGCGGGCCTGTCTCTAATTGGGTTCAACAAAGACGATCCGAAAGCTGTGGCGGGTGCCCGAAAAGGCCTCCTGATGAGCGTGATCGCCGACATAGGCTTGTTCGGCGGCACGATGGTCCTCTACGCGGCAACCGTGCCTCACACGTTTGATATAGCGACCATCATCTCCAAAGCCGCCGACGGGACTATTCCCCATGGGGCGTTAACCGCCGCGGCCTTCTTGATGCTGGTAGGAGCAATAGGCAAGTCCGCCCAGATTCCGATGCAGGTGTGGCTGCCTGACGTTATGGAATCTCCATCATCGGCCTCAGCCTTGATCGACGCGGCCACCATGGTTAACGGAGGGGCGTTCCTGTTGGCAAAGATGTACCCGGCCTTCAAGGAAGTCCCGGGTTGGGCCGTAACAGTGATGTGGGTGGGCGCGACGACACTGATCCTCGCCGCTTTGGAGGCTCTCGCGGCCAGGCACCTAAAGAAGATGCTGGCCTATTCCACCATGAGCCAGATAGGCTACATGTTCTTTGCCTTGGGGAGCGGCGGAGTGTTGGCAAGCCAGTTTCACCTGGTGTCCCACGCCGTGTTTAAGGCGCTGTTGTTCATGGCGGCGGGAGCGGTCATCCACGAAACCGGCACTAAGGATATTGCCGAGATGAGCGGGGTCGGAAAGAAGATGCCCATCACGGGAGTCCTGTTCCTCTTCGGGGTTATGGGCCTTTCCGGAATCCCGCTTTTCAGCGGCTTCTTTTCTAAGGATATGATTCTTGCCACCGCTTTGGAGCATAAGGCTTACTTGCCCCTGGGCATAGCTGTGTTGGGCGCCATCACGACCTTCACCTACTCTTGGAGATCATACCTCTCTGTGTTCGGCGGAAGTGTCTCTCCGGCAGCGAGCCGCGCCCACGAGGCTCATCCTTTGATGCTGGTTCCCATGGCCGTCTTGGCCGTGGGGACGTTCACCTCGTGGTTGCTGATCGGCGTTCAGAGCGGGGGAGTCGCGGTTTCCACCGGCCATCATGTTCATGCCGTAAGTGTGGGAGACCTTGTCCAAGAGACCCTGGCCAGCCCGGCTCTATACCTGTCATTGTTAGCGTCTTTTGTGGGAGTCTTGCTGGTGGCCAACCGGACCCGCATATTCTCATGGTTAGAGCGGCGCGCGCCCGGGTTCATGAGGGCATCGTCTGAGGGGTTCTACTTCGACACGGTTTACTCGGCCTTAGTCCACCGGCTGTTTAGCAAGTTCCCCAGGCTCGTGGAGAGATATGACAAGGATTCGGAGATCCTGGGACACGCTGTCGGGGGGACCGGTACCTCCGGGGCGAGGCGGCTAGGGCACCGCCAGACGGGAGGGAGCCGCGGCCCCAACCGGGGATAGGCGTGTCTAAACTTCCCTAATTAAGTGCGGTTTTTGTGATTGTTGACACCTGATCTACGCGGTGCTAAACTCATTAGGCGTGTTTTTTCGGCGAACGCAGGGGGGATTAGTGTTGTCTTTTAGCCCTGCCACTGGAAGACAAGCGAAAATGACGCGCCGCGACCAACGCGTAGCCGGAGTAAAGGCTGTCGAGAGGGCAGTGCAAAATGATCTGGTACAAAAAGTGTTGGTGGCAAAGGACGCGGAAGACCGCGTAGTGCGGAACCTGCTCGAGGCTTGTAAGAGGAAAGGCATCGAGGTAGAGTACGCCGAGACAATGAAGGAACTAGGTGAGTTTTGCGGGCTTCGGGTCGGCGCGGCGGCGTGTGCCGTCCTGAAATCGCCCAAGGGAACTATAGAATAGACGCTTACGGGTCAAAGGGGGTTTGAAGTTGCCGACCATTAACCAGCTGGTCCGTCAGGGAAGGCAGGATGTCGCGGAGAAGTCCAAGTCGCGTGCCCTGCGCGGGAACCCCTTTAAGCGGGGAGTATGCACCGTCGTCCGGACCACGCAGCCAAAGAAACCGAACTCGGCTTTGAGGAAGATCGCCCGCGTGCGCCTCTCCAACGGTATTGAGGTCACTGCCTATATCCCTGGAATCGGGCACAATTTGCAGGAGCACTCGGTTGTTTTGGTGAGGGGCGGACGTGTTCGGGACCTTCCGGGCGTTCGTTACCACATCGTCAGGGGTACGTTGGACGCCGCCGGGGTTGCCGACAGGAAGCAAGGCCGGTCTCTCTACGGCGCCAAGAAACCCAAGAAGTAAACCTTTCGGAGGAATGATGTAATGCCCAGAAGAGGTGGAGCACCGGCCAGAAAGTGGACGCCGGACCCGAAGTACAATTCGGTGCTGGTAACCAGGCTGACCAACAAGATCATGAAAAGCGGGGAGAAAGCTGTCGCCCGCAAGATCATGTACAACGCGATGAACATCATTCAGGAGAAGACCGGGAAGGACCCTCTTGAGGTGCTCGATGCGGCAATAAAAAATGCCATGCCGGTTCTTGAGGTAAGGCCTCGCCGTGTAGGCGGCGCTACCTATCAGGTTCCGGTGGAAGTTCGGAGTGAGCGCAGGCTGTCTCTGGCCATCCGCTGGCTGGTGGACTTCGCGAGGGATAGAAACGAGCGCGGGATGGAAAACCGGTTAGCCGCTGAGATTTTGGACGCGGCCAACAACACCGGGTCCACGGTAAAGCGCAAGGAAGATATGCACCGTATGGCTGAGGCCAACAGGGCTTTCGCTCACTACAGGTGGTAGGCTGCCTTATTTGACTCTGGAAGGAAAGGGGGGAATTCGATGCCGCAAGGGGCTTTTCCAATAGAGCGGATCAGGAACATCGGAATAATGGCTCACATAGACGCCGGAAAGACCACAACTACCGAGCGCATTCTGTTTTACACGGGAAAAGTGCACCGGATGGGTGAGGTTGACCAGGGCTCCGCGACCATGGACTGGATGGTCCAAGAGCAGGAGCGCGGGATTACCATCACTTCGGCCGCTACGACGTGCCACTGGAAAGATGTTCGAATCAATATAATAGATACGCCAGGGCACGTTGACTTCACAGCCGAAGTAGAGCGCAGTTTAAGGGTTCTGGACGGTGCCGTAGCGATCTTTTGCGCTAAGGGCGGCGTCGAACCCCAGTCAGAGACCGTATGGCGGCAAGCTGACCGCTACAGGATCCCGAGGATCGCCTACATCAACAAGATGGACGCGGTGGGCGCCGACTTCTACCGGTCTTACAGCATGATCGAGACCAAGTTGGGCGCCAACCCGGTAGTATTGACGCTCCCTATCGGTTCAGAGGACCGGTTCAGGGGCGTTGTCGACGTCGTGACGGGCAAGGCCTATTACTGGAAAGACGATTTGGGCCTGGAGATCGAAGAGGCGCCGGTACCTATCGACATGCAGGAGCTGTACGAGGAGTACCGGGAAAGGCTCATTTCCGCCGCCTCCGATTTTGATGACGCCATCCTGGAAGCCTATGTGAGCGGCACCGAGGTCTCAGAGGACTCAATAAGGAAAGCCTTGAGGAAAGGCACCATTGAGAACAAGATAGTCCCTTGCCTTTGCGGTTCTTCCTTCAGGAACAAGGGCGTTCAGAGACTCTTGGACGCGATCGTTGACTACCTCCCGTCTCCCTTGGACGTTCCTCCGGTTGAAGGAATGAGCGTCGACGGCTCAAAGGTAGAGCGCCGCGCCCCGTCGGACGACGAACCCTTCTGCGCCTTGGCTTTTAAGGTGATGACCGACCCCTACGTCGGGCGGCTCACCTATTTCCGTGTGTACTCGGGGACCTTGAACGCGAGGTCGTACGTGTACAATTCGAGCAAAGGCAGGAACGAACGGATTCAGAGGATCCTCTTGATGCACGCCAACCACAGGGAAGACGTGGAAGTGGTTTCCACCGGAGACATCGTCGCGACTGTCGCGCTGAAGTACACCACTACAGGGGACACGCTGTGCGATGAAAAGCACCCCATAATACTGGAATCCATCGCGTTCCCCGAGCCCGTCATTTCCGTGGCTATAGAGCCCAGCACTCGGGCGGACCAGGACAAATTGTCGGCGGCTTTGGTCAAACTGGCCGAAGAAGACCCGACATTTACCTTCAAGACCGACGAGGAGATCGGGCAGACCCTCATCGAGGGCATGGGAGAGTTGCACCTGGAGATTATTGTTGACAGGCTCTTGAGGGAATTCGGAGTCAAGGCCGCGGTAGGACGTCCGCAGGTAGCGTACAAGGAGACCATCGTCGAGCCCGTTGAGGGTGAAGGCAAGTTCGTCAGGCAGACCGGCGGACACGGGCAATACGGTCACGCCAAGATCCGGGTCGAACCTTTGCCCAGGGGAAGCGGCTTTATTTTTGAGGATGCTGTCAAGGGCGGCGTCATACCGGCCGAGTTTATCCCCGCGGTTCAAGCCGGAGTCAAGGAGGCTCTGGAGAGCGGCTCCATGGCCGGCAACCCGGTTGTGGACGTCAAGGTAACGCTTCTTGACGGTTCCTATCACGAGGTTGACTCGTCAGAGCTGGCTTTCAAAGTGGCAGGTTCCATGGCCATGAAGGACGCCCTGTCCAAGGCCAAGTGCGTGCTGCTTGAGCCCATCATGAAGGTTGAGGTTTCGACGCCTTCCGACTACCTGGGAGAAGTGCTGGCCGACCTAAACAGCAAGAGAGGCCAGATCCAGGGCCTGGAGAGCAGGGAGACCTACGAGATCATCGACGGCTTGGTACCGCTTTCGGCCATGTTCGGTTACGCTACGGACCTTAGGTCCAAGACCCAGGGCCGCGGCACCTATACCATGCAGTTTTCGGGTTACGATGTAGTCCCTCCGGTCGAGGCGGAAAAGATAATCGCCAGGTACTTGGGACAGGTCGGGTTTTGAGTTTTCCGTAAGCACTTTTTTGTTGGTGAACTAACAAAGGAGGATTTGGCGGCAAATGGCTAAGAAGAAGTTCGAAAGAACGAAACCCCACGTGAATGTTGGCACCATCGGACATATCGACCACGGCAAGACGACGCTTACGGCGGCGATCACCAGGGTTATGGCCGCGAGAGGGAACGCGGAGTTCACTCCGTTCGACCAGATCGACAAGGCCCCCGAAGAGAAGGCCAGAGGAATCACGATTTCCGCTTCCCACGTTGAGTACGAGACCGAGAAGCGTCACTACGCTCACGTGGACTGCCCGGGACACGCTGACTACATTAAGAACATGATCACCGGAGCGGCCCAGATGGACGGAGCTATCCTGGTGGTTTCGGCCGCTGACGGCACCATGCCCCAGACAAGGGAGCACGTTCTGTTGGCCCGTCAGGTAGGCGTGCCCGCGATGGTAGTGTTCTTGAACAAGGTTGACCTGGTGGACGACGAGGAACTCTTGGAGATCAGCGAGCTTGAGGTAAGAGATCTCTTGTCCAAGCACGGGTTCCCGGGAGACGAAGTGCCTGTGGTCAGGGGTTCGGCTTTGAAGGCGCTCGAGTGCGGCTGCGGCAAAGAGGACTGCCCGTGGTGCTCGGGTATTTTGAACCTGATGAACGCTGTGGACGAGTACATTCCGACGCCCGAGAGGGCCATCGACAAGCCGTTCCTGCTCTCGGTCGAGGACGTGTTCACGATCACCGGCCGCGGCACGGTAGCGACAGGAAGGATCGAGAGGGGCGTAGTGAAGGTAGGAGACCCGGTAGAGATCGTAGGCTTGATGGAGAAGGCAAGGCCGACGGTAGTGACCGGCGTCGAGATGTTCAGGAAGGTACTGGACCAGGGCCAGGCGGGAGACAACGTTGGATGTCTCTTGCGCGGCATCGCCAAGAACGAAGTGGAGCGCGGACAGGTGCTCGCCAAGCCGGGCAGCATCAAACCCCACACCAAGTTCGACGCTCAGATCTACGTGTTGTCCAAGGAAGAGGGCGGAAGGCACACCGCGTTCTTCAGCGGGTACAGGCCCCAGTTCTACTTCAGGACGACCGACGTGACCGGCACCGTGAAGCTTCCCGAGGGCGTAGAGATGGTTATGCCCGGGGACAACGTGTTCATCTCGGCCGAACTGATCCAGCCCATCGCCATGGAGGAAGGACTGCGTTTCGCTATTCGCGAGGGCGGCCGTACTGTGGCCTCGGGAGTAGTTACCAAGATCGAGGAGTGATTAGGTTTGCGGAGACAGAGAATTCGCGTCCGGCTCCGGGCCTTTGACCATGAAATTCTGGACCAATCGGCTTCCAGGATCGTCGAGACGGCCAAGAGGACAGGAGCTCTAATCTCCGGACCGGTCCCGCTTCCTACCGAGCGCAGCGTATACACCATACTGACCGCGCCCAACGGTGAGAAGGACATTCGGGAGCAGTTCGAGATGAGGGTCCACAAACGCCTCATCGATATCATGGAACCGACTACCAAGACCATGGATGCCCTCACCCGGCTGGACCTTCCCGCCGGGGTGGACATCGAGATAAAGAGTGTGTAGGCTAAGCTTCGTTGATGGAGGAGGTGTATTGGCATGAAGGCCATCCTCGGAAAGAAGATTGGGATGAGCCAGGTTTTCGATCAGCAGGGAGAACTGATACCCGTCACCGTCATTGAAGCCGGCCCATGCACTGTTGTGGAAAAGAGGACTTTGGAGAAGGACGGCTATCTTGCGGTCCAACTAGGCTTCGGATTTGTGAAGGAGCGCCGGGTGACAAAACCTTTGGCGGGGCAGTTCAAGAAAAAGGGCATAGCGCCCGTCAAGTACCTGAGAGAGTTCCCCGTGGGACCCGACGAGAAGGTGGAAGTGGGAGACCAGATTAAGGTCGACGCTTTCACCGCGGGCGACCGCGTTGACGTTACAGGCCGTTCCATAGGTAAGGGGTTCCAGGGCGTCATTAAGCGGCACAACTTCCACCGTTCGTTTATGGGACACGGTTCGAAGTATCACAGGGGCGTGGGTTCTCTGCAGTCAAGAGACGCGTCCAGAGTGTTCCCCGGGAGAAAGATGCCCGGTCACATGGGAGACGAGAAGGTCACCATCAGAGGCTTGCGGGTAGTGAGCGTGGATCCTGAGAAGAACTTGCTTTTGGTTCACGGCGCTGTGCCCGGTCCGAGGGGTTCTCTCGTCATGATCAGGGAGGCCACCCGGTAGGTACAGAAGGGGGCAAACTGGGGTTTGCCCGGTTAAGGGAGGGATCCTCGTGCCACAGGCACAGGTTTTTAGTGCAAAAGGCGAAAGAGTCGGTGAGATGGGCCTCTCCGAGCTGGTGTTCGGGAAAGAACCTAACAAGGCCGTTATCAGGGCGGCTGTGCTGGCTCATCTTGCCGCGGCCAGGCAGGGCACCGTCGGCGTTAAGACCAGGGCAGAAGTGGCAGGCGGTGGCCGCAAGCCGTGGCGTCAGAAGGGTCTGGGCAGGGCCAGAGCCGGACGGACCAGGTCTCCTGTTTGGAGGCACGGCGGAGTGGCGTTCGGTCCCCAGGCCAGGGACTACACCCATGACCTTCCCAAGAAGGTCAAGAAAGCGGCTCTTCTTTCGGCCCTTTCCTCGAAGGCCCAGGATGGAAGGATTCTGGTCATAAAAGAGCTTTCCATGAGCGCGCCCAAGACGAAAGAGCTATGGTCTCTGTTGGTCAATCTCGGCGCTACCAAGAGCGCCCTCATCGTTACGGCGGAAAGAGAGCCCAACGTGGTTCTGTCGGCGAGAAACATTCCTGGAGTCCAGGTAATCGAGGCGAAAGACCTAAACACCTACGACACGATGGCGAAACGGTTCATCGTCATGACGGGGGACGCGGTCAAGAAGCTTGAGGAGGTCTTGTCATGAACCTTACGGCCAGAGACATCATCATACAGCCTCTGATTACTGAAAAGACCAACGCTGCCATGGCGCGCGGGACTTACACTTTCAGGGTCCATCCGTCGGCAACCAAGGCTCAAGTGCACAACGCCATTGAAGAGATATTCAAGGTGCGGGTCGTCAAGGTAAACACCATGAACGTTCGCGGCAAGCCCCGCAGGTATGGGTTGCGCGTAGGCCGCACCCGCAACTGGAAGAAAGCAATAGTCACCCTGGCGCCCGGGCAAAGGATTCCGTTCTTTGAGGGCGTGTAGGTAGGGAGGGAACTTAGTTGCCGGTCAAAGTCTTTAAGCCAACGTCGCCGGGCATTCGCGCCAGAGTGGTCGAAAGCTTCGAAGAGTTAACGGACAAGAAGCCGGAAAAGTCTTTGACGTTCTCCAAGAAGAAGTTCGGAGGACGGAACAACCAGGGAAAGCTGACCGTACGCCACAGGGGCGGTGGTTCCAAGAAGCTGGTCAGGATAGTGGATTTCAAGCGAGACAAGGACGGCATTCCTGCCAGAGTGGCCGCCATTGAGTACGATCCCGGCAGGACCGCCAGGTTGGCTCTGCTCGTATACGCAGACGGCGAGAAGCGTTACATTTTGGCCCCCGCGGGACTCGCGGTTAACGACGTGGTCCGCTCGGGCCCCGACGCCGACATAAAGGTGGGTAACGCCTTGCCGCTGGACAGCATCCCCACCGGCACAATGGTCCACAACATCGAGCTGGTTCCCGGCAAGGGAGCTCAGCTGGTGCGAAGCGCCGGACAGCAGGCCCAGTTGATGGCCAAGGAAGGCGGGTTCGCCCTCCTGAGGCTTCCCTCTGGAGAGCAGAGGAAAGTGCCTGTAATGTGCAAGGCGACCGTGGGCCAAGTTGGCAACGTCGAGCATGAGAACATCTCATTGGGCAAGGCTGGAATCAGGCGTCACATGGGTTGGAGACCGACCGTTCGCGGTGTGGTTATGAACCCGGTGGATCACCCCCACGGCGGAGGCGAGGGCAAGTCGCCCATCGGGCATCCCGGGCCTCTAACTCCTTGGGGTAAGCCTGCCCTTGGATACAAGACAAGGAAGAAGAACAAGGCATCTGACAAGTTGATCGTTAAGCGCAGGAAATAACACAAGGGGAAGGAGGGGGCGATTGTGAGCCGGTCAACCAAGAAGGGACCGTATGTCGATCCCAAATTGATTGAGAAAATCCGGGAGATGAACAGGAAGAACGAGAAGCGAGTGATACGGACCTGGGCACGGGATTGCACCATAGTGCCTGAGATGCTGGGGCACACCATCGCGGTTCATGACGGTAGAAAGCACGTTCCTGTGTATATCACCGAAGACGCGGTAGGTCACAAGCTTGGCGAATTCGCTCCCACTCGTACATTTAGAGGTCACGGTCATCACACAGAGCGTTCGACCGCGCTCAAGTAGGGGGGTAATCCGGCAATCATGGAAGCCAGAGCTTATTTGAAGCACTTGAGGATTTCCCCTTCGAAAGTACGAATCGTAGCGGATCTCGTTCGGGGAAAGCCCGTCAAGGACGCGCTGGCCATATTGAAATACACGCCGAAGCGTGCCAGTCGCTGGTTGGAGAAGGTCATCACTTCGGCGGCGGCCAACGCTGAGAACAACATGGAGATGGACAGGGATTCTCTCGTGGTGTCCGAGATTTACGTGGACCAAGGGCCTACGCTCAAGAGGTTCCACCCGCGCCAGAGAGGTCAAGCGTTTCCGATTTTGAAAAAGACGTCCCACATTACTGTGGTCGTCAGAGAAAGAGGGGAGGGCTAACCTTGGGACAGAAGGTTCATCCGAAAGGGTTTAGAGTCGGGGTTATCTACGACTGGGACTCCCGGTGGTTTGCCCGCAAAGACTTCTCAGAACTCTTGCTGGAAGACAAGAAAATCAGGGACTTCATCAAGAAGCGTTTGCCTTTGGCCGGCATCTCACGGGTCGTCATTGAGAGAAAGCCTCAAGAAGTTACGGTCACGATCCATGCCGCCAAGCCCGGCATCGTTATCGGCCGAGGCGGCACCGGCATTGAGACCGTCCGCAAAGAGCTGGCGGAACTTACCAAGAAGAGGGTCATCCTTCACGCCGTCGAGGTGAAGAACCCTGAGATGGACGCTCAGCTTGTGGCCGATAACATCGCGGAATCCATCGAGAGACGAGTGTCTTACCGCAGGGCAATGCGGCAGGCGATGCTGAGGGCCATGAGAGCGGGAGCGAAGGGTATTAGGATTAGGATTTCCGGAAGGTTGCAGGGAGCCGAAATCGCGCGCAGCGAGCGCGCCGGCGAGGGGACCGTTCCCCTTCATACGCTCCGCGCCGATGTCGACTACGGGTTTTCCGAAGCCCACACGACTTACGGACGGATCGGCATCAAAGTGTGGATCTACAAGGGCGACATCCTTCCCGCTAAGCAGAGACCCGTCGCGACAGAGGGAGGGAACTAAGCCATGTTGATGCCCAAGAGATTTAAGTGGCGCAAGCAACACCGCGGCAAGATGCACGGTGAGGCCAAGCGCGGCAACGAAGTGTTTTACGGGGAGTACGGTTTGCAGGCTTTGGACCCCGCCTGGATTACCGACAGGCAGATTGAGGCCGCTAGGGTGGCTCTCACCCGTTACATCAGGAGAGGCGGCAAGGTTTGGATCAGGATCTTCCCCGACAAGCCTGTGACCAAGAAGCCTGCGGAAACTCGTATGGGCGGCGGAAAGGGTAACCCCGAATACTGGGTGGCTGTGGTCAAGCCCGGACGCATTCTGTTTGAGATAGCCGGGGTGCCAGAGGCCGACGCAAGGGAAGCCTTGCGGCTTGCCGGCACTAAGCTCCCCATCCGAACTAAGTTTCAGGCGCGGCGCGAAGTGACCGGAGAGACGCTTGAGAAGGCGGTGAATGAGAATGAAGGCGCAGGAGATTAGGAGTCTAAGTGACGCGGATCTGGAAAAGAGGCTTTTGGACCTTCAGGAGGAGCTCTTCAACCTGCGTTTTCAGATGACCACAGGGCAGCTTGACGACGTAATGCGCATTCGGGAGGTCAAGCGGTCCATCGCCAGGGTGAAGACCATTCAGCGCCAGCGGGAACTCGCGAAGCTCCCTCAGGAGGGTTGATCATGGAACGCGCGAAGCGCAAGGAAGTCACCGGCGTGGTAGTGAGCGACAAGATGGATAAGACCCGTGTGGTCCGCATCGAGTCATGGAAGGTCAGTCCCATCTACCGCAAGAGAGTGCTCTCCACGCACAGGGTGAAGGCTCATGATGAGAACAACGCCGCGAAAGTCGGCGACAAAGTGCGTCTGGTTGAGACAAGGCCCCTTTCGGCGCAAAAGAGATGGCGAATAGCCGAGATTCTCACCGACCGCGATGGAACTCCCGTCGGAGGTGACGCCTCGTGATTCAGGTTCAAACCAGGTTGAACGTGGCCGACAACACGGGAGCCAAGAAGGTTATGTGCATCAAGGTCTTGGGCGGCGCCCACCGCCGTTACGCGGGTCTCGGCGACATTATCGTCTGCACCGTTAAAGAGGCCACTCCCGGAGGCGTTGTCAAGAAGGGTCAGGTAGTGAGGGCGGTCGTGGTCAGGACCACGAAGAATGTGAGAAGGCCCGACGGTACCTACATCAAATTTGACGACAACGCCGCCGTCATCCTTCGTGATGAGAAGGAGCCACAGGGGACGCGCATTTTTGGGCCCGTGGCCAGGGAGCTCAGGGATAAGAGGTACACCAAGATTATCTCTTTGGCCCCCGAAGTCATATAGGACGGAAGGGTGGTGCAGTGTCTTATGGATATTCGCAAGGACGATACGGTCCTGGTTATCACCGGTAAGTACAAGGGCAAGAAGGGCAAGGTCATGAGGGCCATGCCCGCTAAGGGTTACCTGATAGTTGAGGGCGTCAACATCAGGAAAAAGCACCAGCGGCCGACCAAGGACGTTCAGCAGGGCGGCATTATAGAAAGCGAAGGGCCAATCCACAGGTCAAACGTAATGCTGGTATGCCCGAAGTGCTCCAAGCCCACGAGGCTAGGATTCAGGGTAGGCCCAGACAAGAAAGTCCGTGTCTGCCACAAATGTGGAGAAGCCATTGACAAGTGAGGTCGAGTGACGTGGCCCTAAAGGAACTATACCGTAAAGAGGTCGTCCCAGCGATGATGAAGGCCTTTGGGTACCGGAACGAAATGCAGGTGCCCAAGATAACCAAGGTCACCATCAACATGGGAGTGGGTGAAGCCACCCAGAACGCCGACGCGATTGAGGGCGCGGTTTCGGACCTCATGAAGATTGCCGGCCAGAAGCCGGTCATTACCAAGGCCAAACGTTCCATCTCCGCGTTCAAAGTGAGGGCGGGAATGAACGTAGGCTGCAAGGTAACCTTGCGCGGGGACCGCATGTACGACTTCCTTGAGAAGCTTTTCAATGTGGTCATGCCCCGTATCAGGGACTTTAGAGGAATTTCGACTGACGGTTTTGACGGGAGAGGCAACTTCTCCCTTGGGCTCAGAGAACAGATCATCTTCCCTGAGATCGAGTACGACAAGGTCAGCAAGATCCGGGGAATGAACATCACCCTTACGACAACCGCCAGGACCGATGAAGAGGGCTTGTTCCTTCTTAAGGCCCTAGGAATGCCGTTTAGGCAGTAAGGAGGAGATTACTTGGCGTCTATAGCCAAAATCAACAAGGCAAAAAAGGAGCCAAAATACCGGACTCAGAGAGTCAACAGGTGCCAGATCTGCGGACGCTCCCACTCGGTAATGCGCAAGTTTGGGCTCTGCAGGCACTGCTTCAGGGTGTTGGCTCACCGTGGAGAGATTCCTGGCGTAACCAAGGCCAGTTGGTAGGAGGGGGATCACCGTGACACACGACCCTGTTGGGGATATGCTGACGAGGCTCCGCAACGCCGGCATGGCCAGGCATGAGAAGCTGGAGTTTCCCACCTCCAAGCTCAAAGAGAGGATCGCGAGCGTTCTCAAGGCGGAGGGTTATATAAGAGATTACGAGGTAATCCCGGAAAAGCCCGTGGCTAAGCTGAAGATTTACCTGAAGTACGGCGCGGGCAGGACCAGAGCGATTACCGGCATTAAGCAGATCTCAAAGCCCGGACTCCGCGTTTACGCCCGAAAGGACGAAATCCCGAGGGTATTGGGAGGTCTCGGCATAGCCGTGGTCTCCACTTCCCAGGGGATTATGACGGACAAAGAGGCCCGGGCGCGCGGATTGGGCGGAGAAGTAATCTGCTACGTATGGTAAGAATCCTCGGGAGGTCTTTGACGTGTCTCGAATAGGCAGCAAACCAATACCGATCCCGTCAGGGGTCGTCGTGACCCAGAAGGATGGAGAGGTCACGGTCAAGGGACCTAAGGGGACCCTTACTAGGCGTTTTCATCCGGACATGAAGATTACCGTCGAGGGCAATACCGCCACGGTCGAGAGGCCCAGCGACGACAAGACTCACAGGGCAATGCACGGGCTTACCCGCACTCTCCTGGCCAACATGATCACCGGAGTAACCGAAGGCTACTCCAAGGGCCTAGAGATTTCGGGTATGGGTTACCGCGCGCAGAAGCAAGGAGACAAGTTGGTCCTAAACCTTGGGTTCATCAGACCTGTGGAGATCGTCCCGCCCAAGGACGTCGAAATAGACGTCCCGACCCCGACCAGCGTTACCATTCGCGGTATCGACAAGGAAGTAGTGGGGCAGATCGCGGCCAACATCAGGAGACTAAGGCCGCCCGAGCCGTACCAGGGCACGGGTGTTAAGTACGTCGGCGAGAAGATACGACGCAAGGCCGCGAAGAGCGCTAAGTAGCGGGAAAGAGCAGGGAGGATAGACCTTCTATGGCTGTGAAAGGAAAGGAAGAAAAGAGGGTCAGGCGCCACCTTAGGGTGCGAAAGAAAGTCGTGGGAACGCCCGAGAGGCCTAGGCTGTGCGTGTTTCGAAGCCTGAACCATATATACGCTCAGGTTGTGGACGACACCGCTCGGGTAACTTTGGCCTTCGCGTCCTCAAACGAACCGGCTTTCAGAGAGACCCACAAGAGCGGCGGGAACATCGCCGCGGCTCAGGCGGTCGGAAAGATGATTGCCCAGAGAGCCCTAGATAAAGGCATTAAGCAGGTAGTCTTCGACCGGGGCGGCTACCTCTATCACGGAAGAGTGAAAGCGTTGGCAGATGCCGCTCGTGAAGGCGGGCTGGATTTTTAAATGCGGGGTGATTACTTGGTGGATAATCCGTCACGTCCAAAAGGCAGAGGTCGTAACGAGAACCCCCCTAAAGAGGGTCCCGTGGATCGCCAGGGCGACGAATTTAGGGATGAGGTCGTTTCAGTAGGCCCCGTCTCCAAGACCGTCAAGGGCGGCCGCAGGCGCAGCTTCCGCGCCCTGGTAGTCGTCGGGAACGGGAACGGAAAGGTAGGAGCCGGCCTCGGTAAAGCTCTCGACCTTACCGACGCTATAAGAAAAGGAATTGAAGACGCCAAGAAGAACCTGATTGAGGTTCCCAGGCATGAGAATACCATCCCCCACGAAGTCTTGGGCCAGTTCGGCGCCGGCATGGTTTTGTTGAAGCCCGCGTCGCCCGGTACCGGCATCATCGCCGGACGCGGTGTGCGCCCCCTCATGGAGCTTGCGGGGATTCAGGACGTCTTGGCGAAGTCGTTGGGTTCCGAGAACCCGTACAACGTGGTTTATGCTACCATCCAGGCTCTAAAAGAGCTAAGAAGCGCCCAGAAGGTGTTTGAGCTTCGCGGCAAGCAGGCAAAGGCGCAAACGGGTGGGGAAGCGGAGGTCACTTCCAATGGAACTGCATGATCTTAAACCAATCCCGGGTTCCGTAAAGAAGGCCAAGCGCAAGGGACAAGGGCTTGGATCCGGTAACGGAAAGACCGCGGGACGCGGCCACAAAGGCCAAAAGTCGCGTTCGGGCGGCACCAAGGGTCCCGGCTTTGAAGGCGGCCAGATGAGGCTCACCATGAGGCTCCCCAAGCGCGGGTTCCACAACAAGTTCGCCGTGGTCTACGACCTGGTTAACGTGGGCTCTCTCACGAGGTTCGACGAAGGCGCTGAGGTTGGTCCCGAGGAGCTTAAGGCCGCGGGCCTCATGAGAAGAAACGCTTCCTTCCTTAAAGTCTTGGGAGAAGGCTCTTTGGACAAGGCCCTTACCGTCAAGGCCCATGCCTTCTCACAGTCGGCAAAGGAGAAAATCGAGACCGCTGGCGGCAAGGTCGAGGTGATATAGATGTTCGCCACCCTGCGCAACGCGTGGCGCGTCCCAGATCTTCGAAAGAGGATCCTGGTTACTGTCGGCATGCTCATAGTGTACAGGGCAGGAGTCGCCGTTCCCGTTCCGGGAATAGTGCCTGGGGTCATTGCGACCCTTTTTGGAGAGGGAACCTTATTCGCGTTCATGGACCTCTTCTCTGGCGGAGCGCTCAGCAACTATTCGGTGTTTGCCATGGGGATTTATCCCTACATCAACGCCTCGATTATTATGCAGCTCCTCCAGATGGTTATCCCCAAGTGGGAAGAGATGTCCAAGGACGAGGACGGGCGCAAGACGCTTCAGGGTTATACGAGGTACGCGACCGTCATACTGGCGTCTATCCAGGCGTTTGGCATGACGTGGGCCATTCGGGCGAGAGGCGCTCTTGTTTCCCAGTCCGTATGGCTGGCGATAGAAGCTATGTTGAGCCTCGTGGCAGGCACCGCGTTTCTTATGTGGCTTGGCGAACTCATCACCGAGAAGGGCATCGGCAACGGCATCTCCCTGTTCATATTCGGAGGTATCATCACGGAGATGCCCGCGGAGTTGTACCAGATTTACACCCTGCTTAAGGCGGGTCAGACCGCGTGGTACAACGTATTGGCCATGCTCGTAATCTCAGTGCTCACCATTTTCTTGGTCATCTGGATTACGGAGGGCGAGAGAAGGATCCCGGTTCAGTATTCTAAGAGGGTAGTAGGAAGGAAGATGATGGGGGGCTACTCCACCCACATTCCTATCAAGATCAACCAGGCGGGAGTCATCCCGGTCATCTTCGCTTCGTCCCTCTTGTCGTTCCCGGCCACCATCGCGTCGTTCGTTAAGGCGCCGTGGGCGCAAAAGCTGGGAGAGATTTTCGACTATACTCAGCCGTGGTATACTGCGTTGTATGCCCTGTTGATATTCGGTTTCACCTTTTTCTACACGGGCATGATCTTCAACCCGTTTGACATCGCGGACAACATGAGGAAGTACGGCGGGTTTATCCCCGGCATAAGACCGGGCAGGCCCACCGCGGACGCGCTTTCAAGGGTTGTGACCAGAATCACCGTAGTCGGAGGCTTGTTCTTAGCCTTAGTGGCGATTCTGCCGAACTTCATGATCCAGCTTACGGGTCTTCCGGGATTTCACGCTCTAGGCGGGACAGCTCTCCTAATCGTGGTGGGCGTGGCTTTGGATGTTATGAAACAGATCGAAGCCCAGCTGGTCATGAGGAACTATCAAGGGTTCCTGAAGTAAGAGGCGATCGTTGTGAATCTAGTGCTGTTGGGCCCGCCGGGTTCCGGGAAGGGCACCCAAGCCAAGGCGTTGGCCGAGAGGTTTGGGATCGCGCATATATCTCCCGGAGACATGTTTCGACGGGAGGTAAAGGCCGGTACCGAATTAGGGCGTCTGGTTGAGACCGCCATGGCCAAAGGCGAGCTGGTGGACGACAGCGTGACAATAAAGCTCATGGAAAAGAGCCTGTCGTCCAAAGAGTGCGACTCGGGATTCGTGTTGGATGGGTTCCCCAGGAACCTAGCCCAGGCCGAAGCGTTGGATGAGATCCTCGCTAAGCTGGGTAAGAGGCTGGACTGCGCTGTGAATCTTGAGGTGACGGAAGAGGCCATCTTAGAGCGGGCCAGGAATAGAAGGGTGTGTTCCGTATGCGGCGCCCCCTACAACCTGGCGTCGCATCCCCCGGCGGTAGCCGGGAAATGTGATCGGTGCGGCGGCGAACTTGTCGCCAGGGCAGACGACGCGGAAGAAACGGTTATTGAAAGGTGCCGGGTCTATCACAAGTACTCCGAACCGTTGGTCGAGTACTACGCCAACAAAGGAGAACTCGTGACTGTGGACGGGTGCCGGCCTCCCGCGGAAGTGACTTCGGCGGTGGTCTCGGCCGTTTTGAAACGTCAAGCGGTGAAACCGTGAACAAAGACCGAGATGAGATGCACAAATGATATTTCTTAAGAGCGATAGCGAAATAGAGGTTATGGCTCAGGCAGGCCGAATCGCCGGGCTGTGCCTCCAGATGGTGGGGTCAATGATCGAGCCGGGCATAACCACCCGGGAACTCGACGCGGCCGCTGAAGCATTTATCAGGAAACACGGCGCGATACCCACTTTCAAGGGTTACCAAGGGTTTCCCGCTACCATCTGCGCGTCCGTAAATGAGGTAGTCGTCCACGGGACTCCTGACGATACCCGGCTAAAAGAAGGCGACATTGTCTCAATAGACGTAGGGGCGACTTACGGCGGTTTTGTCGGTGACACCGCCATGACTTTCCCGGTAGGGAAGATCTCTCCGGAAGCCTCTAGACTGTTGAAGGCTACGAGCGAAGCTTTAGCCCTTGGCATTGCTCAAGTCAGAGAGAACGGGTTCATAGGCGACATCGGTTACGCGATTAGCCAGCATGTAAGGAAGTACGGCTTTAGCGTCGTCCGCGACTACGCCGGACACGGCGTAGGCAGGGACATGCACGAGGAGCCGAGCGTCCCCAACTTCGGGATACCCGGGATGGGGCCCCGTCTTAGAAGGGGCATGGTAATCGCCATAGAACCCATGGTCAACGTAGGCACCTGGGAAGTAGTGACTTATCCCAATATGCGGGTCGTGACCCGCGACGGGTCTTTGTCGGCGCACTTTGAGCACACGGTGGCTGTCACATCCGACGGCCCGAGGTGCCTTACTTTGGTATAAGTTCCCAGCGCGTGGACAGACTTTCCTTAGGGATACGAGGGGGAATAACATGCCGAAGCAAGACAGCATTGAGGTCGAAGGCAGAGTCGTAGAGCCGCTACCCAATGCCATGTTTCGGGTGGAGATTGAGGGAGGGCACAAGGTCCTGGCCCACATTTCGGGCAAGATGAGGATTAACTTCATCAAGATCCTTCCCGGAGACAGGGTTCTCCTAGAGCTTAGCCCGTACGATCTCACCCGCGGCAGGATTGTCCGGCGGATGAGATAGGACATTCGCGGGAGTGTCCTTTCAAAGAGGGGGGTTCAATCGTGAAGGTTAGACCTTCGGTTAAGAGGATATGCGAGAAGTGCCGCATCATCAAACGGCACGGTAGGATAATGGTCTTGTGCTCCAATCCGAAGCACAAGCAGAAACAGGGTTAAGCAGGGGGTGAGGTAATGGCTCGTATAGCCGGAGTGGACTTGCCGAGAGACAAGAGGGTGGAAGCCGCCCTACCGTATATTTATGGAATAGGACCTACCAGGGCGAAAGAGATTTTGACCAAGACCGGGGTGAGCCCGGACACTCGCGTGCGTGACCTCACTGAAGAGGAAATAGCGCGTATCAGGGAGTACATCGACAACAACTTTAAGGTCGAGGGAGACCTCCGTACCGAGACTCAGCTCAACATAAAGAGGTTGATCGACCTAGGCACCTACAGGGGTCTGCGTCACCGCAGAGGCCTTCCCGTCAGAGGCCAAAGGACCCAAACCAACGCGAGAACTCGTAAAGGTCCCAAGAAGACGGTTGGGGTCAGGCGGAAGAAGTAACGGTAGGGAGGCGCGATAGAGTTGGCTAAGAGGGAACAGCGGCCCAGAAGAAGAGAACGCAGGGTCGTGGAAAAGGGCGTAGCCCACATCAAATCGACTTTTAACAACACCATAGTCAGCATTACCGATACCCAGGGCGGGACCGTCTCATGGTCGACCGCGGGCAAGCAGGGTTTTAAGGGCTCCAGGAAGAGCACGCCTTTTGCCGCTCAGCTCGCGGCCGAATCCGCGGCCAAAGCCGCTATTGACCAGGGCATGAGGGAAGTTGAAGTCATGGTCAAAGGCCCTGGAGCGGGCAGAGAAGCCGCCATCCGAGCGCTGCAAGCCGCGGGTCTCGAGGTAACGATGATCAAGGACGTTACCCCGGTTCCCCACAACGGATGCCGGCCGCCTAAGAGACGAAGGGTGTAAGGAGGCACAATATGTCCAGGTATACAGGACCTTCCTGCAGGCTATGCAGGCGCGAGAGTCAGAAACTTTACTTGAAGGGCGAGAAGTGCTTCACCAAGTGCACCTTCGAGAAGAGGTCGACTCCTCCCGGTGTCCACGGAAGAGTAAGACGACCGAGCGAGTACGGCACTCAGCTTCGCGAGAAGCAGAAGGCCAGAAGGTTTTACGGGGTCGGGGAGAGACAGTTTAGAAACTATTTCGCCCGCGCCACCAGGACTCGCGGCGTCACCGGCGAGACCCTCATGATCTTGTTGGAGCGAAGGTTGGATAACGTGGTCTGCCGCGCCGGTTTCGCGCAGTCCAGAAAGGAAGCCAGGCAGCTTATCGGACACGGGCACTTGGAGGTCAACGGCCATAAGGTCGACATTCCTTCGTACCTGGTCTCTCCGGGCGATGTGATTGCCGTTCGTCCACGCGCTCTGAAATCCGACAAGTTCAAGGCCATGGCGGAAGGGCTTCAGGGGCACAACGTTCCGGCTTGGATGTCTTTGGACGCGCAGAACTGGAAGTGCACCATCCTCCGGTTGCCGGAACGGGATGAAGTAGACGCGCCGGTAGACGAGCGTTTGATCGTTGAGCTCTACTCTAAGTAAGCTCACCCCGATTGAGCCTTGAAATTGAAGGGGGCACTGCCAGAGTGTTAGATTTGATAGAGGCGAGAGTGGAGTGCGAGGAAATAGCGCCGGACAAGCGGTACGGTCGATTCGTCGTCGAGCCGTTGGAGCCCGGCTACGGAGTCACTGTGGGCAATTCCTTGCGGCGAGTACTCCTGTCGTCGCTCCCCGGGGCAGCGGTCACCAGGCTAAGCATTGACGGTGTGTTGCACGAGTTTTCGACTATTCCCGCTGTCAAAGAGGACGTAACAGATATCATCCTTAACCTCAAGGAACTTGTGGTCCAGCTTCACAGCCCAGGACCAAAAGTGGCCAGGATAGAGAAAGAAGGGCCGGCAGAGGTTACGGGCAGGGACATCATCTGTGACCCCGACGTCGAGATAATCAACCCCGACCTTCACATAGCCGAGATCGACGTGGGCGGGAGGCTCTTCATTGAGCTTACCATCGAAGAAGGCAGGGGTTACGTGACGGCGGAGGCCAACAAGATCCCCAACCAGCCCATCGGGATGATCGCCATTGACTCCCGTTTTACCCCCGTCACTAAGGTGAACTATACGATAGAGAATACTCGTGTAGGGCAGAGGACGGACTTTGACAAGCTGACGCTGGAGATCTGGACCGACGGAAGCATTCGCCCCGACGAGGCGTTGGAGAGGGCTGCCGACATTCTCATAGGCCACTTCCGCATGTTTATAGACCTCTCGGCCCGTGTCAAGGAAGACAGGGGTGACGAGGAGTACGTCGAGAAGTCCGAAGTCGAGAAAGTGCTGGAGATGCCCATTGAGGAACTGGAACTCTCCATGCGGTCTTTCAACTGCCTAAAGAGAGCGGGCATCAACACTGTCGGAGAACTCATTCAGAAGACCGAAGAAGAGATCTCCAAGGTAAGGAACATGGGCAAGAAATCCCTAGAGGAAGTCAAGAACAAGCTTGCCGAGATGGGATTGGCTTTCCGCCCTGAGGAAGAGTAAGGGGGAAGTAGATTTGGGTTACTCGCGTTTTGATCGTTCCACTGCCCAGCGCAAGGCCCTATTGCGCGGGTTGGTTACATCGCTGTTGAAAACGGAGCGGGTTGAGACGACTCTGACCAAGGCAAAAGCCGCTCAGACCCTGTCCGAAAAAATGATAAGTCTGGCCAAACAGGACAACCTGGCAGCGCGCCGGAGAGCTCTAGCCTACCTTTACGACGAGGACGTGGTAAAGAAGCTCTTTGAAACCCTTGGCCCGCGGTATGCCCACCGTCAAGGTGGTTACACCAGGATTCTGGAAACCCGCCAGAGGCGCGGGGACGGAGCGCCCATGGCCATAGTTGAACTGGTAAAGCCGGAGAAGTAAGTGGCAAGCCGAAATGGTTGAGGAGACCGGAATCGAAACCACAGGGCTTTACCACAAGTACGAAGTAGGCGAGGCTCAACAGGTAATAGCGCTGGCCGGGGTGGATATCAAGGTATCGCGAGGAGAATTCCTCGTGATTATCGGGCCCAACGGGTCGGGCAAGTCTACCCTGGCCAAGCATTTTAACGCCCTATTGCTTCCAGACCAGGGAGACGTCGTGGTCTTCGGCATGAACACCAAAGATCCGGCCCACACCTGGGAAATCCGCAAGAACGCGGGAATGGTGTTTCAAAACCCCGACAACCAGATAGTGGCGACAGTGGTCGAGGAAGACGTGGCCTTTGGCCCGGAGAACCTTGGGGTCAAGCCGGCTGAGATCAGGCAGAGGGTCGAAAAATGCCTAGGCTTTGTCGGAATGCTGTCTTACCGTCGTCACGCTCCACACCTGTTGTCGGGAGGACAGAAGCAAAGGGTTGCCATAGCGGGCGTACTTGCCATGGAGCCTATGTGCGTGATTTTGGACGAGCCTACGGCCATGCTGGATCCCCGCGGAAGGGTCGAAGTGATGAACACGGTCCGCCAGATCAACAAGGAACACGGGCTCACTGTGATCCACATTACCCACTACATGGACGAGGCGCTGTTCGCCGATAGAGTTCTGGTCATGGACCGAGGAAAAGTGATTATGGAAGGGCCGCCTAGAGAGGTATTTCAGAAGAGAGACGAGCTCTTGTCTTTGGGGCTTGACGTTCCCCAGTTGGGCAAACTCTCGGCTATGCTGGCCGCGGCCGGAGTCAACGTAAGACCTGACGCCCTTTCAGTTGACGAACTGGTGGATGAACTATGCCGATTGAAGTCAGGGACTTAACCCATATATACAACAAGGGCAGCACATCTGAATCTCGCGCCCTGTCGGGCGTTTCTTTCCGTATCGAAGACGGTGAGTTTGTGGGCCTCATAGGTCCCACGGGATCGGGCAAGTCCACCCTCATCCAGCACCTTAACGGGCTCCTTAAGCCCAGTTCCGGGCAAGTGCTGGTTGACGGTGTGGACATTTGGCAGAAGGGGATGAGCCTTCGAACGCTCAGGCAAAAGGTCGGGCTGGTTTTCCAGTTCCCCGAACAACAAGTGTTTGAGGAGACGGTTCGCGAGGACATCGCGTTCGGCCCGAAAAACCTCGGACTGAGCCCTGAGGAGATAGACCGGCGGGTGAGAGAGGCGTGCGGGATGGTAGGTCTCTCCGAGGACCTCTTGGACAGGTCCCCGTTTGAGTTGTCAGGCGGGCAGCTTAGGAGAGTAGCCATAGCGGGCGTCGTCTCCATGAGACCCAAGGTATTGGTTCTGGACGAACCCGCCGCGGGGCTTGACCCTCGCGGTCGGGACGACGTGCTCATGAACGTTTCCAAGATGCACCGGATGGGAATGACCGTGATTCTGGTTTCCCACAACATGGAGGACGTGGCAAGACTCTGCCAGAGGCTCTTAGTCCTTAACGAAGGCCGTTTGGTGGCCGACGGCGTTCCTCGGGACATTTTCAGCAGGTTGGAGTTTGTGAAAGAGATAGGGCTAAGGCCGCCCGAAGTGGTGGCGCTCATGGAAGGGCTCAGGAACCGCGGCTGGGACGTTAGGGTCGACGTAGTGAACGTGGAGGAAGCGTTCGCTGAGATAATGAAGGAACTGGGCAGGAGGAAAGAGGCGCGATGATAGGCGGCGGGGCGATAATGGGGCAATACTACCCCGTCTTGTCACCGGTCCACTCCATGGACCCTCGTGCCAAGATAATTATCGCGGTTGTTTTCATGGTCGTTTTGTTCATCGGCAACAACTTCTGGGCTTTCCTTGTTATGGGCGCTTTCGCCGCTCTCGCGATCTACTTGTCCAGGGTTCCTATCAGGTTGCTGGTCAGGGGGCTAAGGCCGGTCTTATTCATACTGCTCTTCACCCTGGTTTTGCACCTGTTCCTTACGCCCGGCCCGGTCATTTTCCAGATAGGGCCCGCGAAGGCCACCTGGGCAGGGTTGGTGCAGGGCTTGTTCGTTGGGCTTAGGCTGGTGATTCTTATTATGTTCACATCGCTTCTGACTCTCACCACCTCGCCCATCGAGCTCACCGACGGCCTTGAGGATATTTTGAAGCCTTTTGCCAGGCTGGGTGTGCCGGCCCACGAGCTTGCGATGATGATGACCATCGCCTTGAGGTTCATCCCGACGCTTCTCGAGGAAGCTGAGAGAATCATGAAAGCCCAGATGGCCAGGGGAGCCGACTTTGAGTCGGGCAACATTGTGAAAAGAGCGAAAAGCCTTGTGCCGCTGCTTGTGCCCTTGTTCGTGAGCGCTTTCCGGAGAGCCGACGATCTTGCCATGGCGATGGAGGCCAGGGGCTATAGGGGCGGGGAAGGCCGCACGAGGATGCGGGAGTTCCATTTGGCCCTAAGGGATTACCTTGCGTTCGTGTATCTCGGTGTGGTAACAGCGCTGGTGATTTACGTAAGGATCAAGTTTGGCCCGGTTATTACCAGGCCTCTCTAGGGAGGTAGCCTTCTGGAAGACCGCACGCGTCGCCTTAAGGCCAGAGTCCAGTACGACGGCACCTGCTTTTCCGGTTTCCAGCGTCAAAAATCGGCTAGAACCGTGCAAGGAGTTCTGGAAGAGTGCCTCGGGTCTCTCTTGGGGCATCAAGTGACCGTGAGGGGCGCGGGGCGCACCGACGCGGGAGTGCACGCCAGGGGTCAGGTGGTATCGTTCCTTACCCACAACCCCATCCCGGCCCAAAGGTTGCCGGAGGCGCTCAGCGGTACGCTTCCTCCGGATGTGCTGGTAGACCGGTGCGAGGAAGTCCCGGCGTCTTTCGATCCCTTAAGGGACGCCGTCAGCAAGACGTATTGTTACCGGATCTGGAGGGGACCTTTTGAGGACGTGTTTTGGTCCAGGTTCTCCTACCCTTACCGGGGGGTCTTGGACTGGGACCTGATGGTGGCCGAGACGGCGGAACTAGTGGGGAAACACGATTTTAGGGGCTTTAGGGCGGAAGGGTCGTCCGCTGTGACTACCGTGAGAGAGGTCTTTAAGGCAAGGTGGGCGCGTAGGGAATGCTCTCAGGGCGAACTGTGGGAGTTTTTCATAACGGCCGACGGCTTTCTGTACAAGATGGTGCGCCTCATTGTTGGAACGCTAGTTGATGTAGGTAGGGGGCGGTTGCCTCCGGGGCAAGTCAAGAGAGTGCTTTTGGGAGAGAGCGTAGAGAGGGGCATGTGCCTTCCCGGGAAAGGCTTATGCCTCGAAGAGGTGGCCTTCTCTTGACCGGGATAGGTCACGAAGTTAGAATGTATGGTGCTTGCTAGGGCGGCACTAAGGAGGTTTCATTAGATTGGGCGAGACGTACATGGCGAAACCCAGTCCTGACCAGAGGAAATGGTGGGTTATTGACGCAGAGGGAAAGCCCTTGGGAAGGCTCGCGACCTTGGTTTCGACAATACTCCGAGGCAAACACAAGCCAACCTATACACCCTCGGTTGACATGGGGGATAGTGTTATCATATTGAACGCTTCGAAGGTCAAGCTGACCGGCAAGAAAATGGAGCAGAAGATGTTCTTCACCCACTCCGGCTATCCAGGAGGCGCCCGCCTTACTCCTTACAAGTTCATGATCAAGAAGCACCCTGAGAGGGTGATTGAGACGGCCGTTAAGGGGATGCTCCCTCACACGCGCCTTTCACGGAAACTCATGAAACGGTTGTTTGTTTACAGAGGCGGCACTCATCCCCACGAGTCGCAGAAGCCTTCGGTGTGGCAAGGAGGAGAATTGTAGTGGCAGAGACCATTTCCGCGACCGGTCGCCGGAAAAACGCTGTGGCCAGGGTTAGGATTGCCCCGGGTTCGGGCAATATCTCGATAAACGGCAAGGACCTATCGAGCTACTTCATGAATCCCAGCTTGGAGCAGGAAGTAATCGCGCCTTTCAGAGTGACGGAGACCGAGGGCAAGTTCGATCTCGTGGTAAACGTCATCGGCGGAGGCCTAAGCGGCCAGGCGGGAGCGTGCAGGCACGGAGTAGCCCGCGCTCTACTCCAAGTGGACGAGAACTTCCATACTCCTCTGAAGAAAGCCGGTTACCTGACCAGGGACCCGCGCATGAAGGAGCGCCGCAAGTACGGTCTGAAAAAAGCTAGGAAGGCTCCGCAGTTCTCCAAGCGTTAACCTTTGGGAAGGATCTGACAGGCGTTGGGTCTGTCATTTTTCCTTGCCCGACCGTATATCTTTTGGAGTAACTTAAGCAACACGCGGGGGATTTTGTATGGCGAGAAGAAGGGGCAGGCAAACCGGCCGGCCCCTTTTTGTTATTGTCCATAAGAACACTGTACTGTCCGTGGCCGTGTCTCTGGCGCTGGCGTTGGTCGCCTACGCCGCTTCACGCCCGTTTCTCATTGAACGGGGAGTGATCTCGGCCGGAGAGCCGGCGGATACCACCAAACCCCTGGAGGGTCAGGTTATATACATAGACCCCGGCCACGGCGGGATCGATCCCGGGGCCTGCGGAAGCCGGTACCTCGAGAAAGACATAGCCCTGAACGTGGCTTTGTACCTGGGGGTCAGGCTGGAGAAGAGCGGGGCCAAGGTCGTATACTCCCGCACGGGAGATTACGACCTGGAATCCGACGAAATCGACGACGTTACCGCCAGGCAGCGCCTTATCGACTCCTCAGGGGCCACCATAGTGCTGTCTCTCCACTGCAACGCGTTCACCGATCCGAGGGAAAGAGGGGCACAGACGTTCTACAACGCCAAGAAGCACCCTGACTCCGAGAAGCTGGCAAGGCTAATCCAAGAAATCCTCAGAAAAGAGACGGATACCGACAGGGAACACTCGGCCCGCCTCGACCATTTCATGTTGAACTATGGGAACGTCCCCGCGGCCACCGTGGAACTGGGATTTCTATCAAACCCTGAGGAGGAGGCCCTTCTGGGTTCGCCCGCTTACCAACAGAAGCTTGCGGAATGCATAAGGCAAGCCGTCATTTCTTTCGTCCACTCGTCCAGCTAGTATAGAGCCATGTTAACCCAACGTCCGGTTACCCCACGAACCCGCGAAAACCCCGCGACGCCTTAAGAGCCCTTATTTTGGCAGGAATTCACCTCTCATGCAAGAATGCATGAGGGTGGAGGTTTTGATGCTAATAGCGGCTTAAGGAGAGGCGGGAGTCGCGATAGTGAAAGTCCATGCATTGGTCGCCGAGATCGGCAGCACAACCACAGTAGTGAACGCTTTTGACCTTTCGAAAGACCCGCGGTTTCTTGGGCAGGGGATGTCGGAGACCACTGTCGCCCAAGGAGACGTCACTCTAGGGCTGCGCAAGGCTTTGGACCGGCTAAAGGAGTCCCTTGGCGCCGGTTCGCTGGACTACGACCGCATGATGGCGGTTTCCAGCGCGGCCGGAGGGCTTTCCATGAGCGTCCACGGCCTGGTATACGACATGACCGTCAGGGCCGCCAAGGAAGCGGCGTTGGGAGCGGGAGCGGTGATTAGATTCATAACCGCCGGCGAGATGACCTCGTCCGACGCTCTGCGTCTTCAGAAGGTGAAGCCCAAGATAGCGCTCTTGGCCGGAGGGGTGGATTACGGCGAGAAATCTACCGCCTTGCATAACGCGAGGGTGCTTCACGAAGTTCTGCCCGATGTCCCAATCATCTACGCCGGCAATATAGCCGCCAGGCAGGAAGTGGCGGACATCCTCAAGGACCACGGGGGCAAGGTGTACTTTGTTGAAAACGTATTTCCGCGAGTTGACGAACTGGTGGTGGAGCCCGCCAGAAAGGTGATACAGGCGGCGTTTGAGGAGCACATTACCAAAGCCCCGGGGATGGATACTATCAGGGAAATGGTGGACGGGCCCATAATGCCGACGCCCGGCGCCGTTATGGAAGCGTGTAAGGTCTTGTGGGAGGACTTGGGAGACTTGTGCGCTCTCGACGTGGGCGGCGCCACGACCGACGTTCACTCGGTGGCAAAAGGGAGCCCCGAAATCCAGGCCATCCTGGAGAACCCTGAGCCCTTGGCCAAACGGACCGTTGAAGGGGACTTGGGAGTGTTCATCAACGCCAAGAACGTCTATGAAGAAGTGAAGGATAGAGCAGTTCTTGAGCTTGGCTTTGATCCCGAGCCTCTTTTGGACAAACTCAGCGTGATACCCTCGGATCGTGAATCCCGCTTGGTGTCGTATCTTACCAAGGCCGCCTGCGAGATCGCGTTTTCGCGGCACGCCGGCAGAATCCGGTATCTTTACGGGCCGTCGGGCAGACAGGCCGTCGCAAGCGGGAAAGACCTATCTAGCGTAGGAACGATCATCGGAACAGGCGGGGCCCTAACCAGGCTTCCAGGCGGGGAAGAGATACTGAAGAGACTGATCGGGCAGGGCGCCGGAAGGGAGCTTTACCCGAAAGACGCCCGCATCCTTATAGACAAGGACTACATCATGGCGGCATGCGGCGTGCTTTCCAGAGAAAAGCCGAGTGAGGCCATGACAATTCTAAAGACAAGTCTGGGGTTGGTCTAATGAAGCTACCTGCATTGGTTATCGACACGGCCAAAATCAGGCACAACACCCGCGTGGTGTCGTCTATGCTGGGCGAGTTGGGCATGAGGCTGGTCGGCGTTCCCAAGTCCGTACTGGGTCACCCCGCGGTTGTGAAGGCCATGGTTGAGGGCGGTGCCGCCGCTATAGCTGATTCCCGGGTTGAGAACCTCGCCAGGGCAAGAGAGGGCGGATACGCGGGGGAAACGGTGCTCCTGAGGTCCCCGGCGCCCAGCCGAGTGGACGAAGCGGTAGCGGTCGCCGACGTGAGCCTAAACTCTGAAGTGGAAGTCGTCAGGATGCTGGCCAAGGCGGCGAGGAAGGCAAACAGGACCCACAAGGTGGTACTCATGGTGGACCTGGGAGACCTCCGGGAGGGAGTTCCCGTCCACAAGGCAGTGGAAACCGCCAAAGTCATGAGCTCAGAAGACGGCGTGAAGCTGGCGGGTATCGGGGTGAACCTGGCTTGCTACGGCGGGGTAATCCCGACCCGGGAGAAGATGGAGGCATTGCTCAAAGTAAGGGACGATATCGAGTCGAGCCTAGGACTAAAGCTGGAAACCGTGTCAGGCGGCAATTCGGCCAACATGCCCCTGGTGATGAACAAGGAGATGCCCGCGGGGATAACCGAACTCCGCATAGGCGAAAGCGTGCTTTTGGGGACGGAAGCGGTCCATAGGTCTCCTGTCCCCGGGTGTTACCCAGACGCCTTTACCATAGTCGCGGAAGTCATAGAAGTCCAAACCAAGCCCTCAAAACCGGAAGGACAGGTCGGGCAAAACGCTTTCGGTCTCGTGGTTACTTTTCCAGACCGGGGAATCCGCAAGAGAGCCATCTGTGCCGCGGGACGGCAGGACATAGATCCTGACGGGCTGACCCCTCTGGAACCGGGAGTGCAGGTATTAGGAGCGTCTTCAGACCATCTCATTTTGGACGTTCAGGACGCGGGGGATGTGAAGGTTGGCTCAATGCTGCGGTTCATCCCCGCTTACAGTTCCCTTTTGCAGGCGGCGACGTCTCCATTTGTGGAAAAGGTGGTGCGCTGACGTGACGACAAGCGTGGTCTTGTGCGGACTGGCCCCGCATCCGGCGATATTGCTCCCCGAGGTGGGGCGCGGCGAAGAGAGAAAGGTTCTGGCTACGCGACGGGCAATGGACCGGCTCGCTTCCGCCTTCATAGACGCCGGACCTGAAACCCTGTTGGTCATCACCCCCCACGGCCCGGTATTCAGAGATGCCCTGTCGGTGAGGGATGAAGCGGAGCTTATCGGGGACCTGTCGGGGTTCGGAGCCCCCGAAGTCCGCGTACGCTACCTAAACGACTCCGACCTGGCTTCCGCGTTAGTTCGGGAGCTCTCCAAAGACCCTAGCACCCCGGCCGTCCTGTTGGACAGGAATACACGCTCCCGGTACATGATAGGCGACCGTCTCGACCACGGGGTCGTCGTGCCCGTGAGTTTCCTTGCGCGAAAGGGCTTTGCCGGGCGTATGGTAGTGCTCAACATCGGGTTCCTTTCCCTTCTGGACCTTTACAGAGCGGGCATAGCCGTGGAGCGGGCATGCCGGAGCTTGGGACGCCGGGTGGCCGTGTTGTGCTCAGGCGATCTGTCCCACAGGCTTACTCGTGATGCTCCCGCGGGGTACAGCCCCAAGGGCGAGGTCTTCGACCGGGAACTGATAAACCTGCTAAGAGACTTCGAGCCTTCCAAGATACTGACGCTGCCCAAAGACCTGATAGAAGAGGCGGGCGAATGCGGGCTCAGGCCCATCGCCCTCATGCTGGGCATCTTGGACCGCGTGGAGGTTTCGTCCCAGGTCCTGTCTTACGAAGGACCTTACGGGGTAGGGTACTCGGTGGCCCTGTTTACTCCAAAGGGAGAACTCAAGGCCCCCCGTTTGGATGAGATCAACCGCAAGCGCCAGGAACGTATGAACTCCATCCGGAGCGGCGAGTCCTATCCCGTCTCCCTGGCGAGAAAGGCGGTGGAGGAGTACGTAAAGACGGGCAGGATCATAGGAGTTCCCAAGGATGTGCCCGCTGAGTTCCTGGAGCGGGGCGGGGTCTTCGTATCCATCCATAAAGAGGGAGACCTTCGAGGGTGCATTGGGACCACGGAGGCCACCACGTCCAGCTTGGCGGCGGAGATCATATCCAACGCCGTCAGCGCGGCCGCGAGGGACCCGAGGTTCGAACCGGTAGACTCTTCCGAGTTGGACTACCTGGACTACTCTGTGGACGTTCTTTCGCCTTCCGAGCCCGTCGAGTCTCTCTCGGACCTTGACCCTAAGGTATATGGGGTTATCTGTGAAAAGGGACGGCGCAGAGGCCTGCTGCTGCCCGACTTGCCAGGCGTCAACACGGTGGAGGAACAAGTCTCCATCGCCAAGCGCAAGGCCGGCATAGGTGAGAGGGAGAAGGACGTAAGGCTGTATCGTTTCAAAGTAACCAGATACCATTGAGAGGCGTTGCGCCATGGATAGCTTGCCGTCGACTGAGGCCAGGTTTTACCGGAGCCAAGAGGGAGGCAAGGTGGCCTGCGAGCTTTGCCCCCACGGCTGCGTAATCCCGCCCGGCAAGTACGGCATTTGCAGGGTCAGGCAAAACCTGGACGGGAAGCTGGTAAGCCGGAATTACGGGGCGGTTACGTCGCTGGCCTTAGACCCGGTAGAGAAAAAACCCCTCTTTCACGTCCATCCCGGGGGGATGCTGCTATCGGTAGGGTCTTTCGGGTGCAACTTCCGGTGCGAGTTTTGTCAAAACTGGCAGATATCCCAGGCCCGGCCTTACTGTGAGGTGTTTGAGCCTGAGGAAATCGTGCTTTGCGCGTCCCAAAGGAGGCAGGCGGACCGGCGGGTGGTGGGGATAGCCTACACCTACAACGAACCCACGGTTGGGCTGGAGTTTGTTCTTGATTCCGCCCGTTTGGCAAACGAACAGGGGCTTCTGAACGTCATGGTAACCAACGGGTTCATTTCCCCAAAGGCTCTGGAAGAGGTCCTGCCGCTTGTAGGCGCCTTCAACATAGACGTGAAGGCTTGGGATGAGGATTTCTACCGCGATCTGGCGGGAGGCCGCTTAGAGCCCGTGAAGAAGACCGTGGAACGCGCCGTCAGGTACGGTGCTTGGGTGGAGGTAACGTGTCTGGTCATACCCGGCCAGAACGATAGAGACGAAGACATGGAGGGCCTGTCCGGCTGGCTTGGTTCCCTGAGCCCCGCCATACCCTTGCACCTATCTAGATACTTTCCCGCCTACAAGTCGCGAGAGCAGGTGACGCCCACGGAGACTTTGGAGAGGCTTAGGGAAGTGGCTCTTAGAAACCTTCACTATGTTTACATAGGCAACGCTTGGAAAACAGGTTACGCGGACACGAGGTGCCCGAAATGCGGAGAACTCTTGCTGGAACGGGGAGGAATGGAGCTGGAAGCATCTTACCTGGACGGTAAGGCGTGTCCCAAGTGCCGGAGACCTCTTGAAATAGTGGGAGAGGTTTGGGCGCGATAGGAGAAAAGACCAGTATAACCGGAGGAGGAGCGTTTCTCATGTGTGCCAAGAAGGTCATCATTATGGGGGCAGCGGGCAGGGATTTCCACAACTTCAACACGGTTTACAGGAACGATCCCCAAAGCGAAGTCGTCTGCTTCACCGCCACGCAAATACCTAACATTGAGGGAAGGCGCTATCCTCCCGAATTGGCGGGAGAGCGGTACCCAGACGGCATCCCCATTTACCCGGAGGAAGAACTGCCGGACCTCATAGTAAAGCACAAGGTCGATGAAGTTGTCTTTTCCTACAGCGACATAAGCCACGTGGACGTTATGCACAAAGCGTCCATAGTTCTTTCCGCGGGAGCCGATTTCAAACTCATCGGGTACAACGCGACCGCCATAAAATCGAGGAACCCGGTGATTTCGGTCTGCGCCGTGCGAACGGGCGTGGGTAAGAGCCAGACCACCAGGAAAGTCGCGGAGCTCCTGCGCGCTTCAGGGAAAAAAGTGGCCGCTATTCGCCACCCAATGCCCTACGGAGACTTGGCTAAGCAGGCTTGCCAGCGGTTCGAAACCTACGCGGACCTGGATCTTCACGAGTGCACCATCGAAGAGCGGGAAGAATACGAACCCCACATCGACCGCGGGATTATTGTGTACGCCGGGGTTGACTACGGCGAAATACTAAAGCGTGCGGAGGAAGAATCCCAGGTGATCCTCTGGGATGGCGGCAACAACGACATCCCGTTCTATAAGTCAGACTGTCACATAGTGTTGGTTGACCCGCACAGGCCCGGGCACGAGGTTTCGTACCATCCCGGTGAGACCAACCTTCGCATGGCCGACATAGTGGTGATCAACAAGATAGACACGGCGGACAAGGCCAATGTGGACGCGGTCAGGGACAACGTCAGGAAACTTAATCCCAAGGCCATAATAGTCGAAGCCGCTTCCCCCGTGTTCCCTGAGAGGGGACAGGAAATCACAGGCAAGCGGGTGCTGGTCATAGAAGACGGCCCGACTCTCACCCACGGCGAGATGGCTTACGGGGCCGGCGTTATGGCAGCGCGGAAGTGGGGAGCGCTGGAACTGGTTGACCCGCGGCCGTACAGCGTAGGCAGCATTGCCCGCACTTTCGAGAAGTACAGCCACCTGGGACCCGTGCTTCCGGCAATGGGGTACTCACCCAAACAGGTGTCGGAACTGGAAGAGACGGTGGCGCGCACCCCGTGTGACCTAGTGCTTGTGGCAACCCCAATAGACTTGCGGCGGATCATGAAGATCGACAAGCCGTCAATGCGCGTGCGGTATGAACTTCAAGAGGTGGGGACTCCTACGCTCAAAGAAGCCATAGAAGCGGTGGGAGGCGTCCTCTAAGAGGCGGTAGGCTTCCAGAAAGGATATTGAGAGGGCTTTTGGGAGCGGTCCCGAACAGGGACCGCTTTCCTTTTGAGGTTACGCTGGCGCATAGCCCCATCCGGCAAGCGCAACAATACTGGTTGGGCACAGAAAGCGTTAACCGACAAGGGAGTGGAAGCCGACATCATGACGCCCGCCCAGACTCTGTACCTCGTCGCGTACGCGGTTTATCTTGTGTTCTTTTTGTTATTTGCCAGGTTTCTGGTCTGGAAGCACTACAGCGAACGAAAGTACTGGAATAGGAAGCCGACTCTAAAGCCCGCCTTCATAGAAGAGACGGCGGCTTCACTGGGTAGGCCCGTTCCTTTTATCAGCATCATGGTCCCGGCCCGAAACGAATCCCTGGTCATTGAAAACACAATCAACCATTTGCTTTCCTTGTGGTACCCGCAAGGCCGTTACGAAGTCATGGTGGTGACCGACGAAAAAGAGATCCTGGCGGCTCAAGAAGACCGTAAAGCCTTGGAGGCTTTGGCCGTGGAGATCTTGTCGGGGGAAAGGGAAGGAGTCCGGTCAAGACATGAGGTGGAACTCCGGGCCGTTATAGTATCCTGCCTCTCCGAGTACGCGTTGAGGGAATACCTGTCCAAAGGCTTTCAAAAAGACTACCCGTCGGGAGCGTCCGAGCTCTATCTGCTTCCCGGGCTCGAACGCCACGCCGTGGTGAGAGGCATCAGCATCGCCATACTCGCTTCTCACGGGGCCCCTCAGGCGGGGAGGCTCAAGGGCATACTGAAAAAGACTTGTCCGTGGCTTTCCGAACTGGACATCGAGAGGCTGTATCCCGCTTGCTTGGCGGTAGCCGTGCCGGTCATAGCCGCGTACTCCGAGATCTGCGACGAATCGAGCCGGAAGATCTTAAGGAGGACCATTCAGCACACAATCAAGGCGAACCATGACCTGACTCAAGACATCATCCGGCGGATGACCGACTTGATAGCCAAACGGGTGTGCCAAGCCGTCCGCAAGGCGTCTAGGACGGGCGAAATACGGGATAAGATACGCCACGCTCTCTTGGATCTATACCCTACCACCCAAGAAGTGGTGGACAGAGTCGCCTCGGAAGCCGCCCAAAAACCAGGCGTTCCGGCCGTGAGGCACGTGGTCGTGCCCTACGACTTTGACGGCGCTCTCAACGGAAAAAAGACGGGAAGACCGGTACCGTCCACCAAGGGTAGGGCTTTGAACTGGGGAATCAACTACCTGGACCCCAGGACCGAAGTCGTCGGGTTCTACGACGCGGAGAGCAGGCCTCATAAGGATGTCCTTCTATATGTGGGCTACAGGAGAATGATGGACCCCGAGAAGTCAAGAGTCTTGCAAGGCCCCGTGTTCCAGGTAAGGAACTTCTACCAGATGACGCCCTTCTGCCGCATTGCCGCCCTGTATCAGGCCGTCGCCCACGATTGGTACCTTCCTTGGCTGTTCCGCACCTTGCCTTTTGTCGGCGGGACCAACGTCTTCATAGCTCACGACCTCTTAAGAGAGGTAGGAGGGTGGGACTGTCACGTACTCACAGAAGACCTTGAGTTCGGGACGAGAGCTTATCTCTTGAGAGGAGCCTGGCCCGAATACCTTCCTTATTCGTCATCAGAGCAGACACCTCCGACTTTTAAAGCCTTCTTTCGCCAGAGGCTTAGGTGGGGCACCGGACATCTTCAGGTGGTCGACAAGGTCCTAACCTATAAGGATGTGGAGAGATCAGCCCAACGACGGCTGCGCCTGAGTCTCATTATCAAGGGCCAGCTGGAGTGGGTCCTGTACCAACTGGCCACCTTTGTGCCGCCAATAGCCATGGTGTTGCACCACCAGGACCTTATGGACGCCACTCTTGTGCCGGCGGCGGGACAGTGGATGCTGAGCGGGTTTTCCGCCATCTATCTCGGGTTCACTTTCTACGCGTTTCGCAGGTACAGCGCTCATCTTGACAACAGCTGCTGTCCCAACTCCTGGTTGGGCAGGTTCTGTGTCTACATGGGATTGTTCCTTTTGCCTTTGGCGGCGTTCATGTTCCCTGTGCCATATACCAGCGCGCTGGTGTTGAAGTCTATGGGGAAAGAACCCAAGGCCTGGGTCAAGACCCCGAGGACAGAAGAGACGAGGGCGGTCAGTTAGAGCCGATTTCAAGGAGGAATGAAAAGTGGGGAACCCCAAAAAGGTCGCGATCATGGGGGCGGCAGGCAGGGACTTCCACAACTTCAACGTGTATTTCCGCGGGAACCCTGACTACAGGGTGTTGTTTTTCACGGCGGCCCAAATCCCGGACATAGCGGGGCGCAGGTACCCTCCGGAACTGGCGGGTCCCGGTTACGAGGACGGCATTCCCATTTACCCGGAGGCGGACCTCCCCCGGCTAATCGCTTCCCATGATGTTGACGAGGTAGTCTTCGCGTACAGCGACGTACCCCACGAGTACGTGATGCACAAGGCTTCAATGTGCGCGGCAGCCGGCGCCGACTTCCGCATCATGGGCCCGAAGACTACCATGCTGAAGTCGACTAAGCCGGTCATCGCGGTGACCGCCGTGAGAACCGGTGTTGGCAAAAGCCAGACCACCCGGAGAGTCGCCGATATCCTGGTCTCCAAGAACCGTAAGGTGGGGGTCGTCCGCCATCCTATGCCTTACGGGGACCTTCTGGCTCAAGCCGCGGAGAGATTCGCCACCTATGAAGACATGGACATCCACAAGTGCACCATCGAGGAACGAGAGGAGTACGAACCCATAGTTGACCGGGGGCTGGTCGTATGGGCGGGAGTCGACTACGAGCGGATACTCCGGGGAGTGGAAGCTGAGTCCGATATCATCTTGTGGGACGGCGGCAACAACGACATACCGTTCTACCGTCCCGACATTCACATCGTACTGGTCGATCCTCACCGCCCGGGACACGAGGAGCGTTACCATCCGGGCGAGACTAACCTGCGCATGGCTGACATCATCGTAATAAACAAGGTCGACACCGCGTCGCCCGACGGGGTGGAGAGAGTCAGGGAAAGCATCGATTCCCTTAATCCCGACGCCATCGTGGTAGAAGCCGCTTCGCCCATTTTCGTGGATAACCCCGAGGTTATCAGGGGAAAGAAAGTGCTGGTCATTGAGGACGGGCCAACGCTTACCCACGGGGAGATGACCTTTGGCGCGGGTGTGGTCGCCGCCAAACGTTACAGAGCGGAATCACTGGTGGATCCCAGGGAGTACGCCGTAAAGAGCATCTTGGAAACATACCGGACTTATCCCAGGATCGGCACTTTGCTGCCTGCTATGGGATACGGAGAGGGGCAAGTGAGGGACCTGGAAGAGACGATCCGGAAGACGCCTTGCGATGGGGTAGTAGTGGCCACGCCCATAGACTTGAGCAGGATAGCCAAAATAGACAAACCCTGGACCAGGGTCCGCTACGAACTTCAGGAGATCGGCCGGCCTACGCTTCAAGACGCTATTGACGAGAAAGCGAAGTCATTGGGGCTGTCGTAGGACCTTCCCGCTCAAACCGTTTCTGGACAGTTCTTGCGGGTTAATATAGTATTTTGGCGGCGTTCTCTCTAACTACGGCAACCAGGGAGGAGGGACGAGCCGGAGGCTCGTACATATTGAACTGGCAAGTAGTGTTTTCTACGTTCATAGCGGTGTTTTTCGCCGAACTGGGAGACAAGACCCAGTTGTCCACCATGATGCTGGCTTCGTCCAAGAAGGCTCCTCTGAGCGTGTTCCTGGGTTCCGCGGTCGCGTTGGTCCTGTCTTCGCTAATCGGCGTACTGGTAGGAGACACCCTTTACAGGGTCGTTCCCCAGAGTATCATCAAGACGGTCGCAGGAGGCGGGTTCCTGGTAATAGGCGCCCTGATATTGTTAGGTCGCATTTAGGACTGTATAATGGGTGATGTGGTGTGCGCCCGTAGCTCAATCGGATAGAGTGTTGGCCTCCGGAGCCAGAGGTTGCGCGTTCGAATCGCGCCGGGCGCACCAACTTCCGCCACCACGCACGGTAGCTTTGGCCCCGCGTGCGTATCCTGGAGGATTCAAATGAAAAACGTCACTACTCCCGCATCGCGCCTAGCTTTTTTTGTCGACGGTTGGAACTTCAAGTACGCTACCTATGACTCCTTTGGAATCCACGTCGACTTCGTAAAACTCCTTGAGATCCTTAGCAAAGACAGCATTTTAATCAGAGCTTACTACTACACTGGCGAATGGACTACCGACAGCATTGAGCAATACGTTAAGCTGACAAATTCCCCTGATCCCCAGGCCGTAAGAGAAGAGCTGGACGCCCAGAGAAGACGGTCCCAGTCGTTCCACCGGTTCCTCAACAGAAACGGTTACATGGTGGTCAGAAAGCCCCTCAAGGTGTTCGCCGGAGGTTCCATTAAGGCGGACTTAGATCTCGAGCTTGCCATCGATATGTTGTCCCTGGTCGACCGGTGCGACAAGTACGTGCTTGTGTCGGGGGACGGGGACTTTGTCCCGCTCATAAAGGCCGTCGCCCAGAGAGGCGTCAGGATACAGGTGTTATCCACACAGCATCCCGACGCCTACGCCCGGTGCAACTTCAAGGCTGCCGACGAACTTGTCGACGCCGCCGACGAGTTCATCGAGCTCTACGACCTTTTGCCTCAGATATCGAGGGTCATACCTTCGCAGCGCTAGGGGTGACTTCGCAAAAGCTCATACCGTGGATCTGGTCCCGTACGATGTCGGCCAGGTGACATGGGAAGACAGGGCTCTCCGCTTGGGCTATGAGCTCAAATAGCCTGAGGCTGGTTTCCGCGGACAGGTTCATTATGTGAACCGAGCACGTTGACTCTTTTTGTGTGCTCGCTTTGCTTTTTTCCACCGAAAAAGCTGTTATGGAGTGCCTTTGGTCCCGGCCGTCACCGGTTGTCTGGGCAGAGAGCCTGTAAGTCAAAAAGAACTCTCGTTCCCCATCCACGAAGGACCTGGACGTTTCCTTTACCGTGTTGCTCATTGACTATTACCGCCTCCCGTAGATTCACCGCGTCACGGTCTTTGGGATGCATAGAGTTCGAAGGCATCTTTGTGGATACCCTTGTGGACAAGAAAGAATCGTTCGACGCTTACCGACAGCGTGCGCGTACTTTCTTGTCCTTGACGGCCGGGGTTTCGGGGAGCGACACTGAGACTGGCTGGCTTTCGTGCGTTGGACAAGAATCGTCAACAGTCTCCGAATAAGCCATCCTTCTACACAAACACTTAGAAAGTCCTGCGGGGCGGGAGGTCTTCTGGATGAACAGGGCGCGTTATTGTTCCAAGGCGGCGGTGCTTTGCTTTTTGGCGTTGGCGGTTTCGGTAGTTCTTGCCGCTTGTCGGCCCAAAGTGTACAACGACGGCACTTACAGGGCTTATTCTTCCGCTGACGATACCGGGTACGTCTTGGCGGAGGTGTCGGTCGAGAAAGACAAGATAGTTTCTGTGGAACTAACCGAGTTCGACCGGTACGGACGGGAGAAGGACCTGGACACGTACGAGTACGAGCCAGCGAAAGAAGCCAACGCTGAAATGGCTAAGCGGTTTTTGGGCAGGCAGGACGCCGCCGTTGACGCCTACGCGGGCGCCACTAAGTCCTCTCGAAAGTACAAAGAGGCCGTGGGATGGGCCCTTGAGAAAGCGAGAATGACCCCCACAGTCACCTCGACATACTTCGACGGGGTGTTTTACGGTATCTCCCGTGGCACGGAAGAGGGTTATCAGGTGGCGTGGGTGACGATTAAGGAAGACAGAATAACCGAGGTAATACTTAACGAAGTCTCCAAAGACGGCCAGTTCAGAGACTGGATCACCTACACCTACACAAAGGCGCTGGAAGCCAAGGACGCCATGGAGAAGGCTTTTGTGGCCAAAGGAGAGGCCGGTGTGGATGCCTTTGCCGGAGCGACCAGGAGCTCTACCGGATGGATCGAGGCGGTCAGCGACGCGCTGGCCAAAGCGAGGGTAAGGTAACGCTCCTTGACGCCATCTTGACATCCGGGAGGTAATACTTTGGGGAGGGGATAGCCTTGAGCCCAAAGGTCTTGGTCGTTGACGACGAGCCGGGAATCGTCCAGATGATACGGAAGTTCCTCGAGAAGGACGGCTTTTCCGTCGCTTTGGCGTACGACGGGGTTTCCGCCCTGGAAGTCTTCAAAAAGGAGCAGCCCGATATCGTGGTGCTGGATATCATGCTCCCGAGGCTAAACGGGTGGGAGGTCCTTAAGCGCCTTCGCGAAGACAGCCAGGTACCCGTATTGCTTCTTACGGCGAGGTCTCTGGAAGAAGACAAGATCGCCGGTTTGGGCTTAGGCGCAGACGACTACGTGACCAAGCCTTTCAGCCTCAGGGAGCTTAGCCTTAGGATACGCGCCATTATGAGGCGGACGGCAGGGCAAGTTTATCAAAAGCCCATGGTCTTTGGGGACCTGGTATTGGACCCTGAAAAGATGGAAGTCAGCATAGCGGGCAAGAAGGTAGACTTAACCAGGACTGAGTTTCAGCTTCTTAAGACCCTTTACTCCAGGCCCGGAAAGGTGTTCACCAGGGAAGAACTGTTGAACGCCGTAGCGGGGGACATCTACGAGAGCTACGAAAGGACCATTGACACCCATATCTGGAGCCTCAGAAAGAAAATCGAGCCCGACCCGTCAAAACCTCAATACGTGCTGACGGTGTTCGGCGTCGGCTACAAGAGTGGTAAGTGACATGTCCAACGTCAGGGGCCGTCTCATCATCCAGTTCCTCTTAGTATCAGCCATCGGGGTGGCGCTGGTCTGGCTTGGCGCCATGTGGGCCACCGGAGATACCTTTCACGGATATGTGCAGGACCAATACGCCCTTCGCACGGCATCTCTTGTGCCGGTCTTGTCCCAGTTTTATGAGTTGACGGGAGGGTGGGAAGGCGTCGGCCTCATCCTGCGGATGCCTTCCATTACTTTCAACCCGGGTTGGGCGGACCGCTGGGGCGTTCAGAGCGAATGCCAGGATTACGAGAGGATCATTCTCCTTGATGCCCGCGGTTATTTGGTCTACGACTCGGCCGCCGGCATATTGCCGCTAAACGCGGAGGCTTTGCAACACGCGGCGGCCATCACCGTGAGAGGAAACAGGGTTGGATACGTCCTGGTCACGGCGCTATCGGCGTCCGGGGACCTGGGGTTCTTGGAGCAGGCCTTCCTGTCGCGCGTCAGGCGCGCGTCCTTGGCCACGGGCGCGGTGTCCATGGCGGTAGCTTTGTTCTTGGCCGTCAGGCTGTCGAAAGGTATTTCCAGCCCCCTCGAGGCCCTTCGCGACGCTTCTTCAAAAGTGGCTCAAGGCGATTTCGGCCACCAGGTAGCCGACGTGCCCGGGGCGCCAATGGATATGCGAGAGCTCGTAAGGTCTTTTAACTACATGTCGAGGGAGCTCAAAGCCCAAGAGCAAAACAAGAGGGAGTTTCTATCGGACGTGGCCCATGAAGTCCGGACGCCTCTCACCATAATCAAAGGGAACCTGGAGGCCATTTCCCTGGGCATCTCAGAGCCCGACGAAGATACCATCAACGCTATGTCCAACGAGGTGACCCGTCTGGAGGGACTCTTGGCCAACCTGGACCAGTTGGATATGGTTCAGGCATCGCCTGCCCTCAAAACAGTGCCCGTTCTTCCTTCCGAGCTAGTCTCAAGGGCCGCGGCGTCTGTACAAGGCCTTTCATCCGGTAAGGGCATCGCCGTAGAGCAGCGGGTGGAAGAAGGCCTTCCGCCGGTTCAAGCGGACTTGGACGCGGTGAGCCAGGTGTTCTCAAACCTCTTGTCCAATGCCTTCAGGTATACGCCTTCAGGCGGGACCATCACCATTCGCGCTTATAAAGGGTACGGGAGCGATCATGATAAAGAAACGGAACCCTTTGTGACCTTCGAGGTGACCGACACCGGGGAAGGAATAGCTCCCGAAGACTTGCCCAGGGTGTTTGAGCGGTTTTTCAGGGGCGATAAATCAAGGGCGCGGGCCACGGGCGGCTCGGGATTGGGCTTGGCGATAGCCAAGAAGGTTGTGGAGCGGCACGGCGGAAGAATCTGGGCCGAAAGCGTTCTGGGACAAGGCTCCAGTTTTTTCTTTACCCTTCCAGTAAGTTCCCCAACTAGCACGTCCCTCTAGCCTTGCCTGTGTTATAATCCAGACATGAAGTAAGGAGAAAGGGTGGGTCACGTACCAATGGCAAAAGTGTCAGTCGACAAGGATCTCTGCATCGGATGCGGCCTCTGCGCCGACCTGTGCTCCAACGTATTCCAGCTAGAAGACGACGGTAAGGCCGGAGTGAAGAGCCAGGAAGCAGCCCAGGCTGAGCTGGCGTGCGCTAAGGACGCCGCCTCAACCTGCCCGACTGAAGCCATCAAGGTTGAGGAGTAGGGCATTCTGCGGTACGGTGCCAGAAGTCACAGCAGTCTAAAAGCAGTCTAAATGAATGCCAGGCCGGAATACCCGGACCTGGCATTCAAGTACAGGAGGGGTTCCAAGTGGAAGACGCCGAGAGACTCCATAAAGAAGCGATTATCATCGACGGCCACTGCGACACCATTTTGACGGTCACGGGCCGGGGCTTCATGGGGCAAAGGCCCAGGGATTTCTTCGCCCGCGGAGACACCGGCATGATCGACCTCCCGAGACTCAAGGAAGGCGGCGTGACCTGCCAGGTAATGGCGGCTTACATAGAGGACCACTACAAACCCGCTCGCTCCGCCAGGCGGGCTCTCGAGTTGCTTGACGCGCTCCACGCTCTGGTGGAAAGCTCAGAGGAACTCATGCTCGCGACCCGGGCGGCGGACATCGAGGCGGCGAAGGCGGCGGACAAGGTAGCTTTTCTCCTGAGCATTGAAGGAGGGGAAGCGGTGGAAGGGAGCCTCGCGCTCTTGCGCGGGTTCTATAAGCTCGGCGTCCGCGCCATGGGGCTCACCTGGAACCAGCGCAATGACATAGCTGACGGTGTAGGAGAGAGATCGGGCGGGTCGGGTTTGACCGACTTCGGAGTGTCAGTGGTCAAGGAGATGGAGCGCCTCGGCATGTTGGTGGACGTATCCCACCTGTCAGACGCCAGCTTCTGGTCTCTGGACAAGGTCGCGGAAAGGCCGTACATCGCTTCTCACTCCAACGCCAGGGCGCTTGCCTCTCACCGGAGAAACCTGACCGATCAGCAAATAGAAGCCTTGGCCAAGAAAGGCGGAGTTATCGGCGTGGTTTTCGCGCCCGGTTTCGTGGACGATAACCCGGACAACGTCTCCCTCGCGAGGCTTTGCGATCACATAGATCACATCAAGAGCATCGGCGGCATCGACTGTGTGGCTTTAGGTTCTGACTTTGACGGATATACCCCCGTTCCCGGCAAACCTGTTGTGATGAAGGACGTGAGCGAGTTGCCCGCGTTGACGGCCGAGCTTCTGTCCAGGGGATACACCGAGGAAGAGGTCAAGAAGGTTCTTGGAGGCAACTGGCTTAGGGTGTACCGTGAGGTAATCGGCTAGGAGCGTTCCCGGCGACAAGAAAACGACCGGACGTTTCTCCCGTCACCCGCTTCTCCGTGCCGGAAGAAATGTCCGGTCTTGTTGTACAAGTGATCTACGCGCGCCCTAAGCCCTTCCGTACTCGGTGCACTCGGATATGAGGTTTAGGTAGCGGTACGCTGTTCGGATCAGATCCGCGACGGTCTCGGTAGGCTTCTCTTCCACGAAACAGGCCATGACCCCCAACGCCACGGTCCGGTCCCTAAGGTAGATTAAGCCCGCGTCCACCGCCACGTGGTCCAGCCCTCCCGGTTTGTTGGCCCTCTTGACGTGGGGAGGCAGCCCTTGGGTGAAGGCCCCGTCTTTTTCTAGGCTCAAGATGGTCAGGACATCTTTGCAGACGGCGTCCGGGATTCCGTCTCGTTTCTCTATCATCGAGACCAGCTTCATGAGTTCCTCAGGAGTCGAGACGTTTTCGTCCCCTCTCAAGACGGCTTCCCCGTCCATCATCTTCCGGCGCAAAAGGGTCTTTTTCAGGCCCAAGGAGGACAGAAGGGAGTTGACGTAATCCATTCCAGCCAGGTCAATACACGCGTTTGTGGCATCGTTATCGGATAGGGCTATCATCAACGATGATAGATCCCAGAGGGACAACTCAACCGGATCTCGAAGGAGCGACAAGATCCCGCTGCCGCCTACCTTGGGGAGTCCGGCCGTGTTGTAGCGGCTCTGCCAGTCCAGCTGGCCGGCGTGGACTTTGGTGGCCACCGCCAACAGGATGGCTATCTTTATGGTGCTTGCTGTCGGAAAGACTACCTGTTCTTGGAACTTGGCCGTTTTTCCTGTCGTCAAATCGCACAAAGAGTAGCCCATGACTCCGGCGCCCACCGAAGAGCACCGCCGGTTAAGGTCTTGTTCCATGGTGTTCCACAGGATGTCTAGGGCAGTGTCGTTTGGCAAGGTAAACACGTCCCTTCCAGTGAGTTAACAATCAACAGAGATACTTTCTTTACCAGGGCGACCAATCCTTCAGGGATCCACAAAAAGGGCTTTGCCAGGATTAGCAACGAAGGTCATTATCTAAGGTAGCCCATAACGACCGGAGGTATGATTATGTCTATTCCCCCGAGAGCTGTGAGGCGTCGGGCGCCTTCCCAGATGTGGTGGTGGCTGCCCGTCTTGTTGCTCCTTGGCGGCGCCGTGACTTTGCTGGCTCCTTCCTTCACTTATATCCCAAAGCCGCCCGATTCCCGCCCCTATCTGGTGTACCAAGGGGTAGTCCAGGGTTTTCCCGTGGTCGTGCAAAGCGAAGAGGCCTACATCCCTTTCACTTTCGTTAAGGAGATCGTGGACCCGGATGCTGTGTGGGATGGAGGAGAAGTGATCATCACCACAAAAGATAAAGTCGTGAAACTTAAGACCGACTCTCTGACCGCCTACGTCAATCAAAACCCGGTAGAACTAAGACTGCCTGTAATACTTGAGGGCAACGAGCCGTATATTCCCGCGGCCGTCCTTGAAACCGTATACTCACTGAACTTGTTTCATTCCCCGGAAGCAGGGACGGTGCAGCTCAAGAGGAATGACGCTTGGGTGATGAGGGGCACCGTCAAGCAATTGGCCATTTTGAGGGAAAAGCCCTCGTCCCTCGCGAGGAGGCGCGGCAATTTGGACGTTGGCGACGAGGTGGAAGTGTTTCACACCGACGGCGACTGGCTTAGGGTCGAGTCTTCGGACGGGCTGTTCGGCTACCTTAGAGCGAGGGATGTCTACGGCATAGAGGCCAAGCCCCCTAGAGCGCCGGAAGGAAAGCCCTACACGCCTAAGCCGATCTCTGGCCGTAAAGTAAGCCTTGTATGGGAACATGTGATAAACAAGAACCCGGACCCCGCGACCCTTCCCAAGATGAAAGGCCTAAACGTAGTGTCTCCGACTTGGTTCCACCTGGGGCCGACTCCGGGGGAAATCGTCAACCTCGCCGATATGCGTTACGTTGACTGGGCCCACGATAACGGGTACCAGGTGTGGGCTTTGTTCTCAAACTCCTTCGACCCGGACTTGACCCGCGCCGTGCTTAGGGATTCTTCGCTTCGCGACAAAGTCGCCTCTCAAATACTGATTTTGGCCGAGATCTACTCTCTGGACGGCATCAACCTGGACTTTGAGAACGTATACATGGCCGACGCCCCATATCTCACCCAGTTCGTGCGGGAACTCACCCCGCTGTTGCACCAGCAGGGGCTTACGGTGTCAATGGACGTGACCGTCCGTTCCCAAAGCGAGAACTGGTCTTTGTGTTACGAGCGGGACCGTTTGGCGGAATCGGTCGACTACATGATGCTAATGGCTTACGACCAGTATTGGGCCAGCTCACCTGTGGCGGGACCGGTGTCGGCCATTCCATGGGCGGAATGGACCATCCAGAGGACTCTGGAGGAAGTTCCGGCCGAGAAGCTGGTCTTGGGCATTCCGTTCTACACCAGGTTGTGGCGGGAGACGGAGTCGGGCGGCGCGATAAAGGTTTCTCAAGAGGCCTACAGCATGAACGGGTTAAACAACTGGTTGTCCAGGAACGGGGTGACCCCTGTGTTCGACCCCGAAACCGGCGTGAGGTACGCCGAGAAGAAGATCGGCCAAGACAACTACAAGGTATGGATAGAGGACAAGGATTCAATAAAGGCCAGGCTGGAACTGGCTGACAAGTACGGACTGGCGGGCGTGGCGGCTTGGAGACGGGGTTTCGAGACCCTGGACGTTTGGGATGTCATAGACGAATATGTAAAGTAACTCTTGTCAGTTAATTCCCCCTCGCAGGTTTCGATAAACCCTCGGGAGGGGGTTTTTCTTTTGGCTACACAATTGTCAGGGCCACCTGTTCAAATAAGCGCGGAACGGCAAATCGTCGCCTTTTCTTTGGGCTCGGAGCTTTACGGAGTGGATATCTCCAAGGTCCGGGAGATCATTCCCAGCCAGAAGATCGTTCGGGTGCCCAGGGCGCCCGAGTTTGTGGAAGGCATCATAAACTTGCGGGGACGGGTTATCCCCGTTCTGGACCTAAGAAAGCACTTCGGCCTCCCACGCTCCCAATCGGCTGAAGACCAGCGGATCATTTTGGTTGAGGACGAGTATGACAGCATAGGGGTAGTCGTTGACGCGGTGTCTTCCGTCATGCAGATTCCCGTGGACTCTATCGAGCCCCCGGCTCAAGTGATCGTGGGTCCCGATGTCGAGTACATAGAAGGCATCGCCAAGGTTGACGATGATCTAATCGTCCTTGTAGACCTGACCAAGATCATCTCGGACGCCGAGAAGAGGACGCTCAAAGAGGCTAAAAACCCTTAGTTTTCTAGTGAGGAAGAAATGATCAGAGAAGCGGAAGCGAAGGAGTACGCGAAAGACCTCGAGGTTTTGCTTGCCGAAACCGACGAGATCCTGGCCAACACCGAGCAGAACCTTGTACTGCTTGAGAAAGCGCCATCTGACAGCGCCCTGCTTCAGGAACTGTTCAGGGCGATGCACACATTGAAAGGCGGCGCGGCGACCCTAGGTCTGGAAGAAGCCGTTTCCGTTTGCCACGGGATGGAGACCGTATTGGACGAGGTGAGGACCGGCCAGCGTTCCGTCACTTCCGAGATGATGAACGGCCTGTTCAAGGTCTTAGACTGGCTTAAGGACTGGCGTAACGCCATCGGGGAAGGCGCGGAAGGCCCTCCGGCGTCCGGGATACTCCCGGTTGTTGAAGCCCTCCAGATATGCCCGTCACCGTCGGAAGGTCCCCAGAGTAATGTCCCCCTGAAATGGCCTGAAACGTGCGAGAAGCTTCCCGCCAAGGGCGCGGCCGGCGCCTTGACCGCTTCTTTGGAGGCGCTTGTATCTCAAGGCAACCCTGTCTACGTACTAACGGTCAGGTTCAGAACGGACGCTCCCCTGCTCTCAGTAAGGTGCTTTCAAGTGCTGACGCTGGTGGAAGAAGTGGCGGAAGTGGCCGGCTCCTCGCCGTCGTTGGAGGACATCGAAAACGACAAGGCCAGCGACGCTCTGACTTTGTACGTCGTGGGAGAAAAGGAGTCGGAACAAGCCCAAAGGATAGCTGCCACGGTTCAGGATGTAGTGGAAGTGTCTATGCGAAGGTATACGGTAAACACCACCATCGCCGGCGCGTCTTCGCCTGACAAAAAGCCGGAAATAAGAGTGGAAAAGACCGCGCTGGGGAAGACCGTTCGCGTCGATGTGGCCCTTCTGGACTCTCTAATGAACATGGTAGGAGAACTGGTGATAGACAGGACCAGGCTCAGCCAGATAGCGGCAAGGCTCATGTCCAACAGCGAAACGGCGGCAGTGGGCAGCGAAATAAGCTCTCTGGCATCCCACCTCCAAAGGACCAGTTCGGAGCTTCAAGACGGACTCATGCGGGCAAGGCTGCTCCCGCTAAAGAGCATAGTCGGCAAATTCCCAAGAATGGTCAGGGACCTTTCGCGGCGCTGCGGCAAAGAGACTGTATTCAGCATGACCGGAGAGTCAACCGAGATGGACCGCACGGTTCTTGAAGCTATTGACGATCCCCTGATCCACCTCTTGAGGAACGCGGTTGATCACGGTATCGAAATGCCTGATGAACGGGAGAGGCTTGGGAAACCCAAGGCGGGGAACATCCGCCTTTCGGCCTGGTATGAAGACAACCAGATCCTCGTAAGGGTTGAGGACGACGGGGCGGGCATGGATCCTGAAAGGATTCGTAGAACTGCCGTGAAGAAGGGGCTTATTACGGAAGAGGCCAGCCGCAAGCTTTCGGAACAGGAAATCTGCGAACTGGTTTTTCTCCCCGGTCTTTCGACCGCGTCCGAGACGACCGAAGTGTCGGGGCGGGGAGTGGGCATGGACGTGGCCCGCCAAAACCTTGAACGAGTGAACGGCCGGATCGAGCTTTGGACCCGCCCGGGCGAAGGTACTCAAGTGACCCTCAGGCTGCCCCTTACACTTTCCATCATGCGGGCCCTGTTGGTGAAATGCGCAGACGAGGTTTACGCCATACCGACCTCCTCGGTTGAGGAAATCTTCTCCCTTAAGGACCAGTCCATAGGGAGCGTGCGGGGCAAGCAGGCCATGAAAGTGAGAGACAGGATAGTCCCGCTTGTCTCCCTCAAAGGAGTCTTGAGCGACTCGCCCTGGCAGCGCGACGGAAGCCGTTACGCGCTCCTTACCAGGACCCAGGCTCAGCCCGTGGCGCTTGGAGTAGAAGAATTGCTGGGCGAGGAGGAGATCGTGGTCAAAGAATTGAGAGGCCTCCTTTCGCGCGTCAGGGGAGTAGCCGGGGCGACCATACTCGCTGAAGGTGACCCGGCGGTAATCTTGGACATCAACCGGATTCTGTGAGAGTTTCAGACGATCGGCCAGGACAAGATGAGGGGAGTTGGTGGCCGTGGCTAAGGTCTTATGCGTTGACGACGCTTTGTTCATGAGAACTAAAGCGGCGAGGCTTCTCGCGGGTCAAGGGTACGAAATCTACGAGGCGGTTAACGGTGCCGACGCCGTGGACAAGTACTTCGACGTGAAGCCGGACGTGGTCCTCATGGACATCACCATGCCAGTTATGGGAGGAATAGAAGCGGTCAAAGCCATAAGGGAAAAAGACCCGGAAGCCAAGGTGATTATGGTTACCGCGATCAGCCAAAGGAGCATGGTCCTTGAGGCGATTAGGGCGGGGGCCAGGGACTTCGTGATAAAACCCTTCGAGCCCGATAAGCTCTTGGAAGCGGTGCGAAAGCAGTGTCAGGGGTGAACCTCGAGACCCCGTATCTTCCTCACCAACAGGTCCGGCGTTCCGGTCCGGTTCAGGTGAACCCCGGCGCTTTGTGTGGTGATGACGCTCGGGTCTACGGACCCGGTTATTCCTGCGTGTGCAAAATAATACTGGAGCGGACCGGGATCGATCTTTCCAGGTACAAAGGCCAGCAGATGCACAGGAGGCTCAACGCGTACCGCCAGAGGCAGGGTTTTCCCAGTTTCTACGCCCTGGCGTCCTCGCTGGAAAGAGACCGCGAGAGCCTAGGGAGTCTTCTGGACTACATAACCATCAACGTCTCCGGGTTTTTCCGAGACACGGAGCAATGGGAGGGGTTGGTCCGCCGGATCGTGCCCATTCTCCGGAAGTTGGCGGACCGAAACCGGGAGGTATTCGTTTGGAGCGCGGGCTCGTCAGGCGGCCAAGAGGCCTACTCCGTGGCTATGGCGCTGGACCGGCATATGGGGAGACGGTTCCGCGTGCTGGGTACCGACATCCACCGGCCAAGTCTGGATAAGGCGTCCTCAGGGCGATATTCCGAGGACGAAGTTCAGGGGATACCTCCGGAGATTCTGAACGCGTACTTCAGCAGGGACGGCGCCGCGTACACCGTCAAGCCTTCGCTTAGACGCCTGGTTACATTCGAGCGCCACAACCTGTTGTCGGACCCCTACCCGTCAGGAGTCGGCCTTGTCTTGTGCCGAAACGTCATGATCTACTTCACCGCCGCCGGCAAAGACCATGTGCTTCGAAACTTAAGTAAGTCTTTGGTTCCTGAAGGTGTGTTTTTCGCCGGTTCTACCGAAGCGATTGTGGACGCGAACAAATACGGGCTTACTCAGATAATGCCGTTTTTCTATCAAGCTATGTGAATTTGCCGTTTGGAGGGGATTTCCATGATGAAGGCAGGCCTGGTCATTCCGTTCGTTGAGTCTGCCTACCGGTTCCTGCAGGAGGAGTTGAGAGTGGAAGTAACCAGGGGCCAGTTGAGGCTGGAGTCCTCCAAGGCTACTTCGGGAGAGGTTAACGTGGCCATCGGGGTGGCCGGAGAGGCCGAGGGCACCGTCCTCTACAGCATGTCGGAGAAGACCGCTAAGCAAATCGCCTCCATCCTCATAGGGGAACCCGTCCCGGTTTTTGGACAACTGGCCGAGTCGGCTATCGCTGAGATGGGGAACATCATCACCGCGCAGGCCGCTGCCGGCCTCGAGGATTACGGATTCCAGTGTAATTTGACGCCTCCGACCGTTATTGCCGGGAAAGGTGTCGTAATTTCTACGGTGGACATCCAAAGATTGGTGATTCCTCTGGAACTGTCTGTCGGATTCATGGGGATTTCAGTGGCGCTCAGGTATCTCTCGAAGAAATAGAGTCTGAGAAGCCGCTACCTGTCCCAATTCTAATCACATGGCGTTAACCAACCATTAGGCCTGACCTCAAACCGGCTGTGCCCAAAACGCTGGAACAAAAGAAGGTTTGTGTTCGTCCCTGTAGAAGCCCTTGTAGAAGCCTGTCGGAGTATGTCCGAGGAGCTTGGGCTGGGAATCTCAGGAGAGACGGGGGAGCCTTGATGGCGGGGAATGCCGGTAATGAGGACTTGCGCGCGGTTGTTGTCGCTTCACGAAGGAGTCGCAGACGGAGGGGAAGTCCGGGGGTACTTGTCTGGGTCAGTCTTGCGATGATCGTTTGCGCGGCGGTTGCTTTGTGGGCGACGGGCACCTATCCATTTGACGGGAGCGTCGAATTCCTTAGCAGCATATCCGGGCCTTGGGGCCCCGCCGGCGATCCTGTGCCGGTCGACACAGAAGACCCTGAAGAGATCGAACCGCCGGGGCCCACACTAATGGAACGTGCGCAGGAAGCGCGCGCCGTATACGTTACAATCCCCGCGGCGGGGACGGTCTCAAAGATGTCTTCCATCATCACCTTTGTGCGGAAACACGAAGGGCTTAACGCTCTGGTCATGGACGTGAGGGACAACAACGGCATGGTCCCGTGCGATCCGCCTGAGGGAGTGCCGTCCCGTTCGGCGGGTTACAAACACTACCCCGCGTTGGTGAAGGAACTAAGCCGGGAAGGGTACTACCTTATCGCCCGCATCGTGTGTTTCCAGGACCCCTATATCGCGTCCAATTATCCCGAACTGGCCATACGCACCCCTTCTGGCACGCCGTGGCGGGACCGCGACGGGCGATTGTGGCTAAATCCGTGCGACGAAAGAAACTGGGAGCACATCAAGACCACAGCCTTGTGGGCTGTGGAGATGGGCTTCCACGAGATCCAGCTTGACTACGTCCGTTTCCCTGACAGCGCAGCCGGGATAGAAAACACCACTGTGATGCCGGGGCGAGAGAAGTACGAGAGCCGGGGCGATGCCATCGTGGCGTTTCTCAACTACATGTCCGATGCTCTAAAGGACAAAGCCATACTGAGCGCGGACATTTTCGGCTTTACCACTATCGCCGTGGACGACATGGGAATTGGCCAAAAGCTGGAACAGGTGGCCGACTGTGTCGATTTCATATCTCCCATGGTGTACCCGTCTCACTACTACAACGCCGGGATCTACGGTTTCGAAGTCCCCGAGGCTCACCCGTACGAGGTCGTGGGGAAGTCCGCGGACGAGGCAGCAGAGAGGACCGCGGGACTCAGAGCGAAGAACAGACCTTGGCTGCAGGACTTCTCTATGAGGATCAAGTACGGCCCAGCTGAAGTGCAGGGGCAGATTAACGCCCTGTTCGAGCGCGGAATCTATACTTTCATGCTTTGGAACCCGTCCAACATCTACACGGACGGTGTGAACTACGTGCCTCCGGCGGAGTAGAGTTGGTCTTTTCAGGGGGCATGAGGGCCTAAGGCCCGCCTGCCCCCGTATCGTCTGAGAAGGTTTACCGGGAAGACGAGATCTCTCCGCCCGCTTCCACCAGCGCGTTTTCTACGGCCTTAAGCAGCGCCTTCGTTGTAGCGGTCGCGCCAGACATGATGTCCACGTTGGGCGATTGGGACTCGACTATTCTGTCTATCGTCGGCCCATAAACGGATTCCCAGATCTTCTTTCCGACATCTCCGGACTTGTCGAAGTCCATGATGTCAACTTTGGCTATGGAGCCGTTCTTCACGGTAACCTGGACTGTGAGCTTGAAACGTCCGGCCTCGTACTCTCCCTGATACGTGCCGTCAGAGACGCCGCTTAAGTCGACATGGTTGATCTTAAGTCCCAAAGTTTCTTTCAGGCCCCGGATAGCAAACAGGAACCCCACACCCAACGCGAGGACCAGGAACCCCAAAACGTATAACCACCACATTCTCCTCATGTTGCCCTCCTTTGAT